>OCTW011489533.1_pt1 | contig 22822 bp, 31 predicted proteins | sample 1539671 | NCBI WGS metagenome assembly OCTW01 (sample SAMN02144230, study PRJEB22623) | gut metagenome | biome: sheep rumen | host: Ovis aries | place: New Zealand
CTAAATAAATTATACTACTTTTTTGCAAATTCTCATATAGTTATGAATTAAATATTTAAAAATCGAAATGATCGGAATATTACTATTTTCCGATGTATAAGATTTTTCTATATTTCCATATCTTTAGATTTTGTTTCTTTAAAATCTTTAAATCCATCTGGATCATATTGTTTTAATAAATCAAAATCAACTTGAACCATGTCATATTTACCCATGTTATATTGATATGTTTCGATTGATTCACTTATTATTCCTTTTTCTTCTAAAAAATTTCTTAAATCTCTTGTCATATCTCCATTAACAAAAATATAATCTTCATCTGGTATCATTAAATCTGTTAAATTTATAGTAAGATCGGCATATGATTCTTCTTCAGTATCTACGCCAACATAAATTCTTTTATTATTTTGATAACTTGCAACTGTTAAATAAAGGTTATCTCCTTTAAAATTTCCAATACTTTCTTTCAATTGAATCACCTCTCATTTTTATCAATTTAATTATAACATATTTTCTAATTATTCCTCTATATGCTCATCAGATTTTTTTGCTATGATACATAAACACATCATAACTATTCCCATTAATCCACCAACGATTAATCCTAATAAAAAAAATAGAAAGTTTGTCATAGACTATCACTCCTCTCTTTTCCATAATCAAACAATTTAGAAAACTCTTCTGATGCTTTTTCCATTTCATCATTTATATTTCTAACAGCATTTCTAATCTTTGTTTTATTCATATAAGTTTTACTTGTTAAAGAATTAGTAACAATATTCTTTTTAGAATAGTTTTTATTCTTTCTATAATTATTTAAAATAATAGCTTGAACAATATCATTTGAATCAATTACTAGTTTCTTGTTCTTCCTATAATGATATCTTGAATGATTAACTATAGCATTTAATATATAATTATCAAGATATTTCTCTTTATTATTTATATAAGATAAATCTATATCAGATTTCTTTAGTCCATTATTCTTAGCTACTGAAGTTAAATAATTATTCATATTATCAATTCTTTTATTAAAGTCATCTTTTGTGTAAATAAGATTCTTATTCTTCTTGAATAAATCTTCTTTTATATCTCTAGTTAATTGTTTTATTTCATCATCTTTTATTGAATTAAATTTAATTCGTGAATTATAACTAATATCTCTTTCATCTAATAACTTACCTAATCGTAAAATTTTATCTTCAAGAATAACATTTTCTTTATCATAAAGGACAAAATTCCTAGTTTTAGGATCAAAGTACTTTTTAAATTCGTCTATATCTTTATTTATATCCATAGACATAGGTTTAAATTTAGATTGTCTTTGAATAGTTAAAACTGTTTCATTTTTTATATAGTTAATAACTTTCCTAGGAATTTTACCTTTTCTTCTATAACCTAGTGTTTTATTTTGTCTTAATGTATTTGGTTTCTTTTCCATAAAATAAATATGATAATGTGGATTGTTAGTATTCATATGTCTAGACATTCCATAAGTCATATTTTTTAAATCTTTAAAACCCATTCTTTTTAATGCCTCAGGTATTATCTTTTTGGATACTTGTTCATCCATATCTTCCCAACTAATATTTTTATCAACTAAATCTTTAGGAATAGATAACATTACTTGCCATAAGTTAGAATTATTAAATTGTTTAGATATATACCTTTTTCTTTTTTCTTTTTCTTCAGAAGTTGCATACTTACCATTTTCCATTATTAAATTAATATCTTCATGTTTATTAATCTTTCCGGTGAAATAGTCTATTAAGTTTAATGCTCTTTTTGAATCATCAGAAAAATAATCAATAACACCATCAACATATTTTTGATCCTTATCCTTAAATGTTTTTAACCTATCTGGATTATTTAAAGATAATTTGTATTGAGTTCTAATAACTATTTTAGACTTAGTCATTCATATTCCTTTTATGATATTTCTTATTAAATTTATCTAATGAATCACTAGAACTAATATCAACATATTCTAAGTTTAAATCTGCATATGTTTGAATTAATAATTGTTTAATATAAGATATATCTTTTTTTAAATTAATAAAATTATCTGATAATTCTGTTATTCTTTTATCATTATCATTAATCTTAAAAGATAATTCTAAAAGACTAGCTATTTCATCATTAATAGTTGTTTTATGAAGTGTAGATAAATCTGATATTTTAGAATATAAATCATTATTGATTCTTAGATGTACATCTTTTCTCATTTTCTTTTTCCTCCATTAATAAATCTTTTAATTCTTTATATATTTTGAATCTATATATCATAGCTTGATTTTCTTTATTATCAATAAATACATTTCCTTTAAAACAATCTAATAAAATAGCATAAGTCTTTTCTGAAACAAAATAATCCATACCATATCTATAATAAAGATTTTCCCAACTCTTAATTCTAGTTTGTGGTAATTTAGGATTCATTAACTTAGTATTAAATCCAGCATATTCAAATAACTCTCTACAAGACTTTTCTGGATATTTCTTTCTTTGCAAAATAGTCCATAATTTAAAAAGAGGATCATAATGTATGAACCTCTTTCTTCTAACTTCTAAAACAAATGGACTTTTCTCTAAACTTTCAACTTCTAAATCCGAATAAATTTTAGATTTCATATTTAGACCTCCATTCTATAACCTTTGAACATTTTAATAAAGTTAGTTAAAACTCTACTTAAATCTTCTCCATAAATTACTTCATCTGATATTTCTTGAACCTCATCAATTTCTAAATTTTCTCCCAACACTTGGGATGCATTATAAATAGCTTTATCCAATCTATCAAATATACCATCATAATAAAAATACATATTGATATCATCTTTATCAAAATCAACTTCTGCTATATTTGGATTACAAGATATACTGTTAAATATATCTTCCTTATGCTCTGTTAAATACTTTTTAGAATCATCATCAAACTCTTTCATATAATCTTCAAAACTCTCAATATAGTTTCCAGTTGATGTTTGTTCCATTCCATGATGAACAATATCATTTGCTATTAAATCACTAATTGTCACTTTCATTTATATTCTCTTCCTCCTTAGTTAAGAATCCAATTTGAATAAGTTCTATCATTAATTCATTAATACTTATATGATAAAATTTAGCCATAGCTTTTAACTTATCATAAGTATATTCATCTATTCTTATACTTCTAGTTATCATATTTTTCCTCCTTTATAAAATCCCAAAAACACCAATTTTTAATTGGTATTTTTTTATCAGGATAAGACGATGGCACCACAACACACATTTTACCTAAGTAAAATCTATGTTTTGTGTGGTACCAAACTTATTTTGCACTTGCAAAATTTATCCCAAAATGAAATTAAATATTCATTTTACCCTTATAACATAAGGATAGTTAATATCCCATTTTATAAAATCCTTAAAAATATGTGGGATGTCATACTTTAAGGTTGATATGGAGTATATCCATTAAAGTTAGGATAATTTCCATTCAAATTTGGATTTAGTCCATTGTATGGTTCCAATGGTGGCTTAACAAATGTTTCTGAATTTGTATCAGTAAAATCTATTAAACTCATTCCATCAACTGTACTACCATCTTTTGAAACTTGATAATGAAGATGAGGACCAGTTGAATATCCTGTTGTACCAACTTCAGCAATTTGTTGCCATTGTTTAACTTTATCTCCTTCTTTTACTTTTGAACTTTTAGGATATAAATGTGCATACCATACTTCATAAGTTGTATCTTCATCAACTTCACATTTAATCTTAATTTGATTTCCTCCGCCTCCAGAAGTATCTATTTTATTTTCTGAATACGGAAACTTAACTTGTATTACTTCTCCATCACAAGTTGAATAAACTGGGGTATTATTTGGAGATGATAAATCCCAAGCTTCATGGACATCAAATTTACCATAAACTGTTCTTTGTTCCATAAAAAAACTAGTAACATTCATATTACTAATTTTTAGTGGAGCTGTAAAAGGTTTTATTACATCCTCATCACTTTGACTAGAATCAGATAGTTCTTCTGTCTTACAAACTGACATACTTTTATATCTAGGCATTTCACATACTTCAGATATTGGTTTTTGTTTTTTAGTTTCTTTATCAAGATTATCAGAATAAATCATACTAAACGATAATTGATCATCTTCTAAATAAAAATATAAAATTCTAGATAATGAAACATAACCATTTCCATATTTAATATTTTGATTTAATACATTCTTATAATCTTCTGCATATGCCTCATTTTCTTCTACATATCCATCTGTTTCATTTGTTCCAAAAAAATCTAAAGTAACTAATGCACAAACGATAACAATAACTACTGCTCCAATAAGAACTACTGGAGCAAGTGCCATTATTATTTTTTTCTTAATCTTTTTCTTTATCATAAATTATATATCCATATCTTCTGATTTATCTTTTCCATGTAGATAAATATTTAAATCATAACAAATTCTAGTACAATCATCATATTGTTTTTTTAAAATCGGATCAGATAAATCTTCATACTTTAATAACATATCTATTTCTTCCATCATTTCAGTAAGAAGTCCATTTTCTGAGTTAACCATAGTGTCATAAAAATTGTTATATGCTTCTTCTTTTGAATCATAACAATCATTCATTTCATAAGGTCTAACTTCATATTCATATTCAACTACTTCTGTAGCTAGTTCATCAATGGTTTTCATTATTCGCCCATCATCTTTCTTTCAAGTTCAGTTGCTTCAATCTTAATTCTAAGTCTTGTTTTAGAATCAATATTTAATAAGAACTCTCCTCTTTTAGCACTTAATAAGAAATTCTTTTGTGTATCAGTTAATGGATTTTGTTTAAATAATTCTAGATATGCTAGAAGATCATCTTCTTTTAACATACCAACCATTTGATACTGACAGTTATTAAATATAGCTGTAGAGTGTCTTAATATTTGATTACTACCAACAAAGTCTTTAATAGATTGTGTTGCTACAATTAATGAACCTGAATATTTTCTAATTCTTCTTGCTAGTTGTCCGAAGTTTCTTAAGACTTCAAAATTATTTTCATCTATAAATAAGTGAAATTCATCAGCTATTATAGTAACATGTTTTCTATCTTTAACTTCTAACTTATCATTTCTAATTTTATTAGCTACTATACTGTTATTAAGATATGTTAATAAGTTTAATGTTTGAGTATTTATTAACCTTTGATTTTCTGAATACAATAATTCTTGTAAGTTAAATGCAATTAAATCATTATCAAGATTTATATTAGTATATCCATCAAATAAATAAGAATCTGTTCCAGTTAAGAATCTAGATAATAAAATATCTAATTGTTCTACTATCTTTTTCTTTTCATTACTCTTTAAGTCTTTAGAGTACTCTGGTAAGAAATTATATAAATCCGAGAAAATTGGATAATCAGTTGGTTTAAATGATTCTAAAGTATTTATTGAAGTGTTTTTATAAATACCTTTTTTGTTATATAGTTTTTCAACTATAGCAAGTAACATTACAAGTTCCTTCTCAGTAATATCTTCAAATGCTGATTTAAAGAAAGCTTCTAAGAAACCTAAATGTTTAGCAAGAGGGCAATCAGTTTCTTTTGTATCTTTTTCCTCTTCATCTGTTGCTATATATCTAATTTGAAGTGGATTAATAATACCACCTTTCTTAGAATATAAATCAATATATTCTCCACCATTAGCATCAACTAATTTCTTATATTCGTTTTCAGCATCGAATATAAATATTTTTGTTCCTCTAGCAAATTCATTAACTATTATCTTTTTCATTGTGAAAGACTTACCTCCACCAGTGGAAGCAATAATTGCTAGGTTGTGTGATGTTCTAGAATTATTTAATGTAAATGGATCATAAAAGATAGGTAAAGAAGTATGAATATCAACACCCATCATATAACCATTAGCATCATTAAAATATGTTTTAGTAAATGGAAATCCTGCAGATAAAGTCATTGTAGGAAGATATACAGAATAATCATCTAAAGACTTAGTTCCTAAATCATAAGTTTGCCATAATTCCATTTGCCTAAGTCTAGGTATATCAAGTTTAATCTGATAAGCATCAGCCAATCTTTTTAATTCTCTTAATATCTCATCTCTTTCTTTTTTATCTCCAGTTATTACTAATATAAGAGATACTTCTTTAATCTTCTCATCGCCATTTTTAATTTCTTGCATAAGTACTTGAAAGTTCTCTTCTTGTTTATCTAATTCTGTAGCATCACTTAATTTTTTCGTAGTGTTTCTATCACTTAATAAGAATTGATATTGTGAGTTAACCCATCTAATTAATTCTTCTTGTGATATTGTGTCCTTAACTGAAATACAAGCTCTTACATTTGGAACATTGAATATACTTTCAAAAAACAATTCATCAATAAATGGTGGAAGTGTTTTTATTGTGGCAAGTGAAAATTCCATATCATCAAATTTAAGACTACTTGGTCTTTCAATTAAATTCATTGGAGCAACCATTTCTGGTAAATCACTCCACACAAGTTGATCTAATGTTGTATTAGTTAAATACACATTAGTTAAGAACTTATATATTTCCAATTTATTTTGAATAATTTCATGATTTATTTTAGGACTAATATCGTTTAATACTTCCTCTACTTCATCAAGAATCTTCTCTAATTCTTCTTGTGTTTTTGCTGTTAATACAAAAAAGTATTTACTAGATACAGTAAAATCATTTTCTTCTAAATATTCAATTAATTTTTTACTTTCTTCAAGTAATGCTTTTTTCTTTTCATTACTCTCAAAGTATTCAAGTTTAGAATCTAGATTAACTTTATTATTATTTAAGTTTAATCTATCATCTATTTTATAACATTTTAAGTTTATACCTCTAATTTGATATAAAGCTTTTAATGTAACAAAGAAGTTGTTTTTTTCTTGATTACTAGTCAATGATAAATCAATTGCCTTAATCTCAATTAATGAAGATACCTCTCCAGTTTTAAGATAGATTAATCCATCTTCTCCAACTTCTTTAACATTACTCATAACTCTAGAATTTTTCATTCTAGATCTCATAATACCTTTTGGTATATATTTTGAATCTTTATGCTTTTTTATTTTTGCTAAAGATTTTTCTTCTTTCGATATTTTCAAAATCATTCACCTCTTCTTTCTTATAAATAAATTCTTTACTTTTAAAGATATATTTAAAAACAAGAGCCATAACCTTGTACATTCTATTTTTCTTAGATAATTTTATTGGTATAAGTAAGAATAATACAATACTTAAAAATACAAGTGAAAATAATCTAGTGAATGGAATTGAAAATAAAACTATAAAGACAACTAGACATGGTACTCCAATATATAAATCCGTAAATTCTACATATTTACCTAATGTCTTTTTTAAGTTATTAACTGTTATAAACATTATATTCTCCTTCCATTATATCTACTGCGATACATATTTCTTGTAGGGCTCATTGTTGAAATAGCATCTCCTACATTTCTATATCCAGAAGTTCTCATATTTTTACCTATTGATGATGGTGTATGTTTTTGTACTCCTCCACCAAATCTAGTAATTGCATTTCCTATCTTATTCATAGGACTATTCACTGGATGATTACCAGCCATACTTCTACCAAAATTACTTATACTTTTTCCAATGGAATTAGCTAGTTTATTACCACCTAATCTACCAGCTACAGAAGTAGTTGCACCAGCTCCAACTTTTGCAAGTCCTAAAGCTCCAACTCCTCCAGCAACAGCAGTTGTTTTCATACCTTGTCCAAATCCCATCATGCTCATTAATTGTTCTCTTCCTGAGTTAGCTGATACATTTCCACCTATGAATCTATTAACTACTTGAGAACCAGTAAGTAAGAATGTTCCACAACCTATATATAAAATCGATTTAATAACAATATCTTTAGCTGTAGAATTAGGGAAGAAGTTTGTTCCTTGTATTGACTTCATAAGTAAAGCTGTAAGACCAATGATGAGCATTACAACAGCACCTTGTAGAATTAAAGAAACTAATTGTTCAAATACTGCTCCTCTTCTTTGTTTATTTCCTACTGATGTAGCAAATATTACAGGAGATATTACAAATAAGAATAGAAATTCTATCTGCCTACGAGCGAGCATCATTCCACTAAAGAAAAGTGCATACAAGAAAAAGCCACCTACTACAATAGCCATTATCCAGTTAATGTCATATTTATATTCTTTTTCATCTGGTAAGATAAAGTGAGCATCAGTTACAAACTTGTCTTTATACATTTTCTTTTTTGTGAAAGTATCATTTTTTATTGCTTTTTCATAATCATCGTTTTTAAATTCATCTGAAACTTTATAAGCTTCTTTATATGATACATATTGAACAAGCATATTATCTCCAATTGAACCATTATTAGTTGTAAATATATTTGCTGTATATCCACTAAGTTTAATTGAAAAAGTTGATGATTGAACAAATAAAAATGTGGACATTATTACTAACATTCCACACTTAATTATTTCTTTTACTATTTGTCCTGTGGATAATCCTTCATCTGGATCCATTATCTTTTTTACAAAACTCCATATTGCGAATAAACCAAGAACTGTAACAGCTATTGCCATTAATCCAGTATAGAACTTCGTAAACATTGATTCATTTGATACTGAATTAACAATATCAAGTGCATTGATTTCTTTTAAAATATCAAATAAAGAGTCTATTAAAGAATAAATAAAATCTACTATTCCCCAACCTAATGTTCTTAATAGGTCGAGTGCTTTCATAAGCATATTTAACACCCTCTTTCATTTAAAATAAGTCTATGATTAAATTTACCAAAGATATTGCTAAAATTATTCCAGCAATACCTAACATTGTTTGAATAATTCTTTGCTTAACTCTTGCCTTTTGTTCAACATCAGCAATTGCATATAATATAAATCCAATAACCAGTGAAACACCTGCAGCTGCAATACCTATTGATAAAGCCCAACTAGTAAGAGTTTTAATTGCTTTTAGGATTGAGTTAACATCATAACTTCCACCTTCAAGATGTTCAATTTTTAACATATTAAAATAATTTGCCATTTTGTACATTATATCCCTCCTTAAACCATTGCTAATATTTCTTCTTTTGTTAATCTTTTTATGAAGAAGTCAAATGGGCTAATTTGAAGAACTTTACTTAGATTTCTGAGTAAATGGAAATCTAACATACAAACATATCCTTTTTCTATATCTTCTATAGTTTCAGGATCTGTAAAAGCTAATTTTGCTAATTTTCTTCTAGACATTCCCCATGCTCTTCGTTCATATTTCAATCTTTTACCAGCATCATCACTGATAAGTTGATAAAATAAATTCATGTTGTTTCCTCCTTAAAAATTTGAAGAAAAAAGCAAAGAAGTGATATAATACCACTAGAGTTATTTTGCTGGCTGGCGATTTAACTCTTTTTTCTTTGCTTATTCTCATATAACTAAACCTCTAAATCTTCTTCTTTGGTTTTATTAACTCCTTCTTTTTCAAGAATCTCTCTATTACTTGATAAGAATGTAAGTTTTTCAGCGATTACTTCTGTAATTTTTCTCTTTTCGCCTTTTTCATTCTCATAATTATTTGTTTGAAGTCTTCCTTTAACTCCAACCAAATCTCCTTTTCTGCAGTATTCAGCTGTTCTGTCAGCAACACCACCCCATAAAGTACAATCGATGAAGTCAGTTTCATACTCTCCATTTTCATTTTTATAACTTCTTGGAACAGCAAGAGTAATATTACTTACTTTTTTGCCATCTTCTAGTTCTTTTACTTCAGGCTCACGAACTAATCTACCTATAATACATGTTTGGTTCATCATATCTTTACCTCCTTATAAACCTAAACTATTTGATAAAGCAATCTTTCCAATTGCTATATCAGTTTCTTTAATTGATTCTTTATCGAATCTTTTTTTATACTTTTCAATTTGTTCATCTGTTAATGACAAATCTTCGCCACAACCATCATCGCCTACTAAAATAAAAGTACCTGCAATAATGTCATGACCAATATCTCTATTTAGTGGTAACCCTATACATTTACCTTCTTCATTACATATTAAAGCAACATTTTCATCTTCATTTAGATATGTATATTCTATATATCCATCTACTATTTCTTGTTTTGCTTTTAATGTATTTGGTATTTCTTTTTCATAAGGTAGTTTATAGGGTTCTACTACGAGAACTCTTATGTTCTTAGCTATATTTCATCACCTCCTTTAAGAACTTATATCCATATCATTAGAATTCATATTATCTTTAACATAATCATCATCAAAATATCGTTCTATACAAGGATATTCTAAATCTTGTTCTTCTTCCTTTTCTGATTCATAAGATTCTTCTTCGTAATCATCAAAGTTTTCTCCTAATCTTGCAAATCTATAAGAGAAATCTTCATCTTTTAATTTATGAAGTCCTTCCATAACTATATCAACATCCTCGTAGTACCATTTAACATTATTCCAACCAAAATATTTTGAATAACTATTATTATGTTCAAAACCTAAGTTTTCCATTAAATTGTACATATTAGGATTTTGACTATTTGCTATTTTATTTGTAACAAAGTCTTTTAACTTTTCAAAACCTTTTTGTGAAGTAACAATTCTAACATCAGATCTATAACCCATAATCGTTACTCTCTTCTCTATCATCACCTTCATTTAACCAATCATAGTCAAATATTTCAGTGTATTGTTTTTGTTTATTTAAATCACGATAATTATTTGCTATTAAAATAATATTGTTCTTATTATCTGAATCTTTAAATACTTTGATTTTTCCAAAAATATTTAAATATTTACCAACTTCTAATACTTTTTCAAAGTTCTTAAATTGACTTTCAAATAGTTTAATATTAATAAAAGATGGCTCATCTACTAGATTGCCATCTTTATCTTTATACTTATTATTTTGTGCTAATTGAAAATATCTATATTTAGTTCCATTCTTTTGTTCTTGAATATCCCCAATATAAGAAATGTTCCCAACTAATGAAAATGAATTAATATATTCTTTTAACATTTCATGCCTCCTACAAATAAATGTTTTAAATAAGTTTAAATGTTTTAAAAAGATTAAATGATATAATTCTCTATTATATTCTTTATTCTATTCTATATTAGTAGGATGTCTGCATCTATACTTATAGGATGTCTTTTTCTATACTTAATAGATGTATTCTTCCTCTTTATCAAAACTTATTTTTCTAAATGTTTTGAACTTATCGTTCTTATTTTTACAAGAATTAATATATCCCAATTCTCGTAATTTTCTTATACAAGAAGATACTGTTCTAGGATTTATTTTTAAAATATCAGCCATGTATTGATTAGTAGCTCAACAATATCCGTTACTTCTTGTTAATCTTAAAATAATTCCATAAACAAGTTTATCTGTACTGGTTAAATTATTATCCTCTAATATTCTTTGAGGAATAATAACATAATCTTTATCATCCATTAATAAGATTCCTTATTACTTAAATATCCAATAAAAACTGTTTGTTTATCTTTACTATATTTTTTACAAGTAATTAGAGTTATAGTAGTTCTATTTTTATCTCTAGATATGTTAACAGTTCCAGTTTTATCCACATCATATATGTCAGCTATTTTATATTCATATTTTATACCATCAAAATAAACATAGACACTATCATTTATATCTAACTTATATAGATTTTTAAAAAAAGAAATATAAGCAGATCCATTATGACCTGCAAGTATTAGATTACCATTTCTGACATAAGGCATTAAAGAGCCATCAACTATTTTAATATTGTAATTAACATTATTATATCTACTGTCTGTACTAACTAAACCTCTCTTAAGATTTATTTTTGGTATTTCTAATACTGCAATATAATCATAATTAATTGTTTGTTTTTCTTCTTTAGGTTGTTCTATAACTTCTTCTATTTCTTCTTCTGGTTCTTCATCTTCTATTTCAAAAAATTCTTCAATTTTATTATTATCTTTTTGCTTTAATCTTTCATTAGAAAAATGATTAAATATTAGATATGAAGCACCAAAAAATATTAGTAATATTCCTACAACAGTAATTATACTATTTCTTTTTGTTTTTCTTTGTTGCATAGATAATTAATCCAGCTCCTAATACAATAACAATAATAGGAGTTACCTTATCATAATTTATTTCTGATAAACCTGTGTTTGGAACTTCAACAATCTTTTCATCTTTCATAACAGACTTAATTACTTGTCCATCTTCAGTAATTTCAAAATACATTTTTTCAGGATTTAGTTGATATCCTGCTGGAGCTTCTTTTTCTAAAATGTAATATTTACCATATTTGATTTTATCAATTGTGATATTACCATTTTCATCTGTTCTACCAGAGAATACTAGTTCATCGTTTTCAGCATTGTAAATTTCAATTAGTGTATTTGGAAGTGGTTCATCTGTTGAAATATCTACTTTAGTAAATTCTAAAGTACCAGTGATATCTTCATCTTTCATTGTTGATTTAATTATTTCTCCATTTTCTTTTATTTCAAATGGCATTTTTTCTTCATTCAACTTATAACCCTCAGGAGCTTCTTTTTCTAAAATGTAATATTTTCCTTGTGGAAGTCTTTCAATAACTATCTTACCATTTTCATCTGTTCTACCAGAGAATACTAGTTCATCGTTTTCAGTATATATTTCTATAAGTGTATTTGGTAATGTTTTTGATTCGGATATATCAGTTTTTGTGAATTCTAATTTTCCAGTTTTTAATATATTTAAAATTGATTCAGAATATACAATAACTGGTGTATATTGATCCTTATAAATTAACTCTGCTTCATATGTATTTTCATCTAAAACATAATTATCTAAGGTCGAAAGTTCTTTAACATAGTATTTACCTAAGTAAAGATTATCAAACACAATGTTTCCATCTTTATCTGTTATTTTTTCTTCCACTAAAGAATCTTTAGTATAAATCACTTTATCATTCCAAATAATGTCCTCTTGTGCATATAATCCGAACTTAACTCCTTCTAATGAATCTGTTTTAAATTCAAAACCATTATCAGTTAATTCTGCTACTTCTCCAGTTTTCTTTATTTGAATTTCTCCTTTAACTGGTTGATTTTCAAAAGCTGTATCAAATATAATTCCATACTCAGAATCAGTTCTTAATTTAGAATTCTCATCAATTGAAAATTCATGTGATTGGCTATTCCATAAATAACCCTCTACAACTTGATCTACTTCTTCAAGTCTATATGTACCTGTCATCAATGGATAAGCTGTTGTAAATTCCCCCTCTGAATCAGTTTCCCATTCACAGATTGTTGTTTTATTTGGATATGTAATTGTTTGACATACATATTCATTGTTTTTAATATCAAATATTTTAAACTTAATATTTGCTCTTTTAATTGCTTCTTTAGTTTCTGCATCTATTTTAACTACTCTTAATTTAGCAGTAATAGGAGCATTTGAAATAACTTTCTTTACAACTTCTCCTGTTGTTTTAACTTCAACATTAAAATCTTCTATTTTTTCATGACCTTTTGTTGTTGTTAATTGTTTAACTGTATAAGTTCCATAAGGTAAAGTAAATCTAAATACACCTTGAGAATCTGTTGTTATTTCTTTAACTTGTTCTCCAGATTTATTGTAAATACCAAACTTAATTCCTACTTCAGGTTCCATAATTTGAGTTTCAGCACTAGCATATACTTTTGTAAATTCAAAATCTAATTTAATTACTTGCTCAAATACTTGTACTTCAGGATTTAAATTATCTTCAGTTATTTCAAAATAGTATTTATTACTATCTAATAAATATCCTTCAGATGGTTTTTCTTCTAATAGGTAGAACCTACCAAGTTCTGGTAAATAATCAGAAGTATTTCTACCATCATCATTAGTAGTAACAGAACCAACTCTAGTTCCATCTACTTTATAAATACCATATACAGCTCCACCAAGTTTTGCTTCTCCTTGTGGAGTATTGGTTTTTGTTTCCACATCAACCTTTGCTGGTGTAACTCTTCCACCAATTACTTTTAAAGTGAATTTTGTTCTAACTGGATCATAATTACCAACTCTAAATACATTTTGAGAATGATTACTAAAATATACTATTGGTGGTATTTCATATTTAGTAGCTCTTTTTTCAAAAGTTACTTTACCTTCACCAATACTATTTGCTGTTACTGATAATGTATTTCCATTAATTGAAGCTGTAACATTTTCAGTTCCAGTTATTGTGTAATTACTTAGAACTCCATTTGAATCATTTAATTCTTTAGTTTGTCCTATTGGTAAAACTATACCACTTTCTAAATTAGGAGTTTTATAATGATTAGATACTAAAGATTCTAATTCAGCCATTTCTCCATCAAATTTAGAAGTATAATTACCATTTAATGTATCAGTAAAATATATATTTGAATCTGGATTTGTTGTTCTCCAAATCATTACTTGAGTAATAGCATACCATTTTTGATCATTATGATTATAACCATTGTCATTATATTGATATCCATAATATGCTAAAAGTGAAATTCTTTCCCATTGTGCTTCACTAAATCCTAATACTCTTTCATAATCAGATCTAATTACATCATAATATGGTAAATTATTATCTATATCAGCATAAGGTTGCAAACAATAAACGAATTTATTATCTTCACTTCTTCTAATAAATCTTGCTTGTTGCCATTTTGAATATCCATCATTTCTATCTTTTTTAATATAGATATTGCTAATATGTTCACTAGGCCAAATTGCTTGTCCTGTGTACTGTTCAGCATGAACTGTCTGAATACCAAAAATAGTCAACAAAAAAAGTATGCTCATCATAGCATACTTACCTATCTTTGATTTCATATAATTATCCTTTCTAGTATTTAACTCTAAGCATATCTCCTAAATAATCTCCAGAATAACTATTTATATTAGTACAAGAATAACTAATTATATCTTCCATTTGATCTCCAGCTGTTATACAAGCATTATGTGTTGCATCAAAAGAACCATAATCTTCAATCTTATAATCAACTCTAGCCCAACTCCACATTGGTTTATGGTAATAATCATATTCACTAATACCTAATTTCTCCCATTCAGTTTGTTGTTTAGGTTGTTCTTGTACTGGTTGTTGTACTGGAGCAACTGGAACACTTTCCTGTTTAGGTTGTTCTTTAGGTTGAGTAGTTGTAGTATTCTTAGTTTCATTATTAGTTGATTGCTTTTGTTCTGTCTTTACTTCTTCTTTTTTAGGTTCAACTACTGGTTGTACCTCTTCTTTCTTCTCTTCAACTGTTTCTTGTTTTGATTCCTCAATAATTTTAGTTTCTTTCTTTTTAGAAGTTTCTTCTATCTTATTATTTTGAAATACTTGTTTTGGATTGTCAGATTTTTTAGTTAATACCACAGTTATAGAAACAATTAAAATAATAACGGCTGGTATTATTAATAATAATTTTTTCTTCATAACCTTCTTCTCCTTGATGGCATGTTACCATCACTTGTTAAAAAAGTCAAATTACTAACAATCCTTGCTTACAATCATAAAACCACCTCCTTTAATGCAAATAAAAAGAAGTCCAAGACTTCCTAAACAAATTTATCTAATCCTAGTTTTAATGCAAATCTCACTATTGCACTTTTTTTAATTTTACTTAATGTTTGAGGAGAACATTCTATCTTCTCACATATTACCTCAAATTCTATACAATTAATAAAAGTATATATTATTACTTTTCTTTCTGTTTTTTCTAAAGATTCCAATGCTTTAAAGTATTTATCAATAAATTGTCTTTTTTTATCTTCTTCATCATACATTCTAATCAGCATACTTTCTATTTTAGAAGTAGTACTAAATTGATGAGAGCCAATACATTCTTCATATTTAGCTGTTGAAGATGAATTGTATTTATTTTCATCCCCTAATTCTAAAATAAAGTTTTCTACTATATCTATTACATTAATTATTAACCCCTTAAACTTTTCAATCGGATATTGTTTAGAAATTTCCTCACTTAAATATGGACTTCTTTTGATTTTCATAGTAACCTCCCCGAACGAAAAAGAGGGCAAAAGCCACTAAGACTTTTTCCCTCTTATATAGTCAACAACTCCAAAAAAAACGGATACTAAATAAACAACATTTGAATTGTTAAAATTAATTAAGTTTAACTTAGATGTCATAACCATTTTCATCACATCCTTTGATAGTAGAACCTATGTAATTAATTGATTTCTATACTATCACTCGATATTTTTAAAGTCAATTCCTTATTTAGGGAATGAACTTTTGTATCTATAGGATGGATGTGTTCATCTATCTCCTAGAGTTTTCACTCATTATAGCAAATTTACCATAAAAAATTATGATTGTCCATTCGTTTTAAACTACATTTTAAACTTCATTTATACTTCACTAAAACTCTTTAATGCCTTATAAAATAAGAGCTTCTGCAAAATAAAAAATTACAATTTTTTAAAAAATCGCAAAAAAAAATTAAATTTTTTCTTTAATTTTTATCAGATCTTCAATCTTACAATCCAGATATACACAAAATTTTTTTAAAACTTCACTATCATATCTTAACATTTCGCCATTGTAATATCTTTTAACAATATCATATTTTATATTAGCTTTTCTACTTAATTCACTAATACTTATTCCTTTATTATCCATTACTTCTTTTACACATAATTCTATTTCTACATCTTGATTCATAATGTCAACCTCTTTCTAAAATCAAAAAAAGAGGTAGTACTACTCAAAAACAGAATAATACTACCTCTGTATATTTTTAACTTATATATAGATTATACCACAAATTTTATAAACTTTCTTTAATTTTTTTTAAAATTTCTGAAACTTCACTTTTTTGGACATATTCTAATAATTCATTATAATATTCAATAGCAAGATTTTTTTCTTTAAATTGTTTATATAACAAATTATCAATTATATCATCATCTTTATTAATAATCATATATGTTCTATATATAGTTATTGTTGGAACTTTTTTACCTAGTTCTTCTAAAGACTTATAATCTTTAAATCTACTTTTTGTAGTTACAATACCAAATATAAAACCATCTTTTTCTATTTCATTTAGATTTACTATATTCTTTTTTATATCTTCTTTATTACTATTTGATTTGTTATCTATTATATTATCAACAAAATTATTAATATCATCTTTTGAATTAAATCGTTTTTTACCATGACTATTTAATTTATCTAAAAATTCTTTTTCTCTTTTGTTTTGTTGGCTTTTTATAATCTGTTTTAGTTCTTCATAACTATCCATCAGATTCACCTCTTATTCATATTATACACAATATTATATTATTTAAAACAATTAATTTATTTCAATTAACTTTTTGTAGTATTCTCTCTTTTTTATATATTCATCTAAAACACTACACCAAGCCCACATATAAAAATCTATTCTTTCAGTTTCTATAGTTTTATTATCTATAAAAAGATTAAATAAATTATCATGTCTGCAACATATCATTCCACTAAAGAAGTTAAATACTTCTCTAGCATCATCTTTCTTTTTAAGGTTGTAATCTTTTGGATTAAACTTTAATTCTTCTAATCTTTCTCTAATTGGATCTAGCATAGACATAACTCCTAATACTCCAAGCAATCTTTCACTAGCTATTTGCCAAAAATATACTTCAAACTTGAATGAATCATCTTCAAACAATTCTTTAGAAAATAATATTTTATCTATGTAATTACTTTCAATTAAATATCCTAAATAAATTCTAAATTCAGTAGGATTAATAAATAATCTATCTCTTAAATAATAGACAAATCTATCTAGGTTATGGAGAAATATTTCATATCTTTGAACCTTATTAGTTCCAAGAGCCATTTTAGATTTTACTGTAACTGTACCATCCTTGATCTTTGAAACTAACTCTTTCATATAATCTTCTTCTAAAAGATTATATACATCTGTACCACACAAAATTTTACTACTACTACACATACTTCTTAATTCTTCGTATTTGTTCATAATAACCTCTTTTCTTGTACTGCACTTTAATTATAGCATATTTTCACAATATGACCCATAGAAATAGTAGTATTTCTAGAAAAAATGGGAAAATTAATATGGGTGATAATATGATGTTAAATAATAATATCAAATATTGTAGAGAAGAACTTGAAATGACACAAGAGGAACTTGGATATGTTTTTGGAGTTACTGGAGCAACTGTATCTGGATGGGAAAATAATAACGATACTATGCCTCTTCCTAAAATGGTTAAGTTTGCAAATATGTATCACTACTCTTTAGATTATATTACTGGACTATCTAGAAAGAATGACTATTCAGCAATAAAGAAACTTAATAAAGAAGATGTTGGAGCAAAACTTAAATCTATTAGAAAACAATTAGGTTTAACTCAAAAACAAATTGCTGATGAATGTATGATAACTCAACAATCATATAGTTTATATGAAAATGGTAAAACACTTGTTACTTCTCTTGTATTATATACAATATGTTTTAATCACAAGTTATCTATTGATAAATTATTAAAATAAAAGAAACTTATACTTTATTTGGTATAAGTTCTTTTTTAATCTAAATTTTCCAATATGCCATTATCTAGATCATTAATACTATATAATGTTGGTAATTCATTAAATGTTTCTTCAAGATTCTTTCTTGCACTCTTCCAACCTAATCCATCAGTAAACCAAATAAATGTTACTCCATCAACTTTTTTTGATTCTTCAGCTAACATTTTGTAGCTTCTAGCAGTTTCATTTAATTTAGAACCGCCTGAAGCATAGAAATTTGTTTCAATAACATAAACTTGATTATCTGTTTTAATAACAAAATCAAATCTTTTAGTTGATGTATTATTACCAGACATTGCTGACAAATCTAAATTCCATTTCTTTTCTATTTCAGATAAATACATTTCTTTAAAATAATTTTCATTTCTTTTGTATCCTGCTTTTATTATATAACTTTCTACTAAATCTTCCATTAGATGTCCACCACGATTTTTTCTACCATTTGAATCTAATCCAACTTCAACACCTAGCAAATAATCATATAAGTTATTTATTATGTGGTTTTGTAATAATTCAAATAAACCAGTTTCAGACATAAACTTTATATAATCTCCAACTGAGTAAACCATTTTATTAAATTTAAACAAATATTCATCGGTTTGATCTTTAATAAAAATTTCATTTGATCTTACGGCTAATAACGATGGAATTACTTCTAGTGTTTCTGGATATTTTAAAATTATATTTTTAAAATCATCTTCAATAGTTTTACTACCTATTAATGAATTTAAAATATTTAATTCCACCTTATATTTTTCAGCTATTTTATATATTTTTTCGAAATCTACATAATAACTATAATTGGAAATACTAGATTTGAAATTATTAATCCATTCATTAAAATCTCTATTCATTTTATTCACTTTCCTTTCTTCTAATGGTAATATCTAAATATTCTTTTTCTAAGTCTATACCAATATATTTTCTTTTTAATTTATTTGCTACAATACCTGTTGTTCCACTTCCATTAAAAGGATCTAAAATTAAATCCCCTTCATCTGTAGAAGCTAGTATTAGTTTTTCTAGTATTGCAATAGGTTTTTGTGTAGGATGTTTTCCATATTTCTTTTCACTAGGTTTAGTAAGTGAAGTTTCCCAAACATCTTTTGCTTGTTTACCACCATTTAATTCCTTCATCAATGCATAATTAAACTTATGCTTTGCTTTTTTAATATCCTTTTTTGCCCACAAAATTGTTTCCGTTGAATGAACAAAATATCTACAACTTATATTAGGTGGTGGATTTAATTTTTTCCAAGTTATATTATTAATAATTTTAAATCCTTCCTGCTCTAAAGCCATACCTATTGAATAGATATTATGAAGTGTACCACTTATCCATATTGTTCCTTCATCCTTTAAAATGTTATAGCATAACCTTATCCATTCTCTATTAAATTGGTGCTTTTCTTCAATTCCTATTTTTTTATCCCAATCGCCTTTATTAACAGAAACCATTTTTCCACCACTACATGAAATACCATCTCCAGATAAAAAGTATGGTGGATCTGCAAATATCATATCTATACTATTCTTTTTTATTTTTTTTAATTCTTCAAAGGAATTGCCTAAAATCAATTTAAAGTTTCTTTTATTGTAATAATATTTACTTGCCATTGAATTAGACCTCCTTTCAAATAATTATTCTTCAAAACCTTCTTTATTTTTATAATTAGTAATAATCACTTCTTCAACTTTGCCTCTATTCTTTGAACTAGCTCCAATATTTCTTTGTGCAGTTACATAATTAAAATTATAATCTTTATATAATTCTTTTATTAATGTTGTGTTATAATTTGAAAGCATTACATAACAACCTCTTTTATCTAAATCTTTGAATACTTCAGCAAGTCTTTTTTGTTCTTCTTTGCCAAACCCATTTTCTGTATAACTATTAAATGTTGTTGTATCAGAATCATAAGGTGGATCAAAATAAATAAAATCTCCTTTTTTTGCATTCTTTACTGCTTCTTCAAAATCAGTTGATAAAAGTTTTATATCACTAAAATTTAATAAACAATGAATTATTCCTAAATTTGGTCCATCATATGTATTAACTTTATTCTTTTTACCAGATGGTACATTGAACTCATTTTTACTATTAACTCTATATAACCCATTAAAACAAGCTTTATTTAAATAAATTGTTCTAGCTGCTCTCTTATAATCAGCTAATTTATTAAACTTCTTTTTATCTCTATCTAAATCTCTAATTTCATAATAATATTCTTCCGAATGGTTAGTTTCATGTTTATTTAATTCACTACACATATTAGCAAATTTATTTTCATCTTTAATGCACTCATATACATTCATTAGTTCACTGTTATAATCATTTATCACTGCCTTTTTAGGTTGAAGTTCATATAGCATAGCTCCTCCACCAACAAAAGGTTCATAATATGTTTTATATTCTTCTGGTGCCAATGAAATAAGTTTTTCAATAATTGATCTTTTTCCACCAGCCCATTTTACAAATGGTTTTGCCTTTAACATAACTACCTCCCAAATAGGATTCTCTCCATATTTAATTATACCATACTTTCCTTGTTTATACATTGATATAAGGTAAAATCTAATAAAAAAAACATATGCATTAAGAAGTTGCATATGCTTCAAATTTAGTTACTATGTCAGATTCCATTTTAGTAGTTACTCTAACATATATATTATAAGTTGTTTCAATTGTACTATGACCTAGTCTTTTTGATACAGCCTTTATATCAGCACCAGCTTCTATTAATCTAGTTGCATGAGTATCTCTAAAATCGTGGAATCTACATGGTATTCCTAATTCATAATGAATTACTTTAAATGGATATTTGACAGTATCAGTTCCTTCATATATTCCATTTTTCTTAACAAATACAAAATGAACTTCAGGTAAAGAAACATCTATTTCAGTATGTGCATTTACTATTTTTATTTCTTTCTTATTATTATATGGATTTATTACTTCTTTAGCATAATGTTTCATATACATATCTCCATATTCTTCTTTGTTTTTCTCTTGTTGTTGTTTATATTCTCTCAATGCATTTACAAGAGTATCTCCTATTTCAATAGTTCTATGACTACTAGGTGTTTTACAAGTTCCAAAATACCATACAGTTGTCGAATTACCACTTATATGTCTTTTCTTAGTTCCACCAGCTTGATTCTTTTTTAAAACATTCCTATCTACCCTTAATGTTTTCTTTTCAAAATCAATATCTTCCCAAGTTAATCCAAATACTTCTGATACACGAAGTCCAGTATGGTATGCAGTTAAAAAAGCATAATAGGCACACGGATTGTTAGTAAATCTATTAAGTATTTTATCTATTTCTTCTTTTGTAAATATATGTGCTGGATCACTATCTGGAATATCATATCTAGGTAATCTTACTTTATCAGCTGGATTGGATTTAATAAAATGAACAATCTCGTATGCATAGCCAAACGATGTTTTTAATACTTTTAATATATTCTTCAAAAAATTTTTAGAATAACTACCATCCAAATATACCTTATTAATAAACTCTTGAAGTGTTGCAGTAGTAATAGTTGATAATTTATAACAACCTATTTTTGGTTTAATATGAATTCTTATAATACTTTTATATGCTTCTATTGTATGATATTTTAAATTTATTTCACAGTGTTCTTTCATCCAATAGTCTAGATAATCACTATAAGATATTTCATTTGGGGTAAAAGCATGACCAGTATTCATATATTCTGAATATGCTTTGATTCCAGCTTTCATAGCTTCATTTCTTGTAGGAAATCCACTCTTATTTTGATACTTTCTTTTACCATCTACTGAGGCAATTTGAAATTGATATTGAAAAACATTACCTCTTTTTTGAACATAAACATTACCCATTGTTTTTCCTCCTTTTCTAATATGAATTGGAGAAAAAAAGATAGCAATTGAATGCTATCTTAATGTTTTTTTAAATTTGTTTGTAAATGTTTTTTCCTTTATTTATAAGGGCAAGAGCCATTTTTTACAAACATTTTGTAATTTTTACAAACAAATTACAAACATTTTGGCTTTTTTTACGATTTTTTAAAATCTTTAAATCCTCGCAAGCCCTTTATTTATAAGCTATTTGCCACAGCATTGCTTATATTTTTTCCCACTTCCACATGGACATGGATCATTTCTACCTACTTTTGAAACTCTTTTTGGAGATGATTTTGTTTCTTTTGATTTA
>OCTW013367700.1_pt1 | contig 22820 bp, 25 predicted proteins | sample 1539671 | NCBI WGS metagenome assembly OCTW01 (sample SAMN02144230, study PRJEB22623) | gut metagenome | biome: sheep rumen | host: Ovis aries | place: New Zealand
TGAGCAGAACTACCACTTCCAGGTGCTCTCCATCCTGCTCGACCGCCTCGGCTTCAAGTGGGGTAAGGAACTGACCCACTTCTCCTACGGTATGGTGGAACTGCCCAACGGCAAGATGAAGTCGCGCGAGGGGACCGTCGTCGATGCCGACGACCTGATGGCGCTGATGGTCGAAGATGCCTATAAGACCTCGATGGAACTGGGGAAATTCGATGATATGACGGAAGAAGAGCGCCGTGAGATTGCCCGCATCGTGGGTATGGGCGCCCTGAAGTACTTTATCCTGAAGGTTGACGCCCGCAAGAACATGCTCTTCAATCCCGAGGAAAGTATCGATTTCAACGGCAATACCGGTCCCTTTATCCAATATACATACGCCCGTATCCGCTCGATTCTCCGCAAGGCTGCCAGTCAGTCTAGTATCACTAGTATGTCTAGTGAGTCTAGCCAGCCTAGTATCACCAGCAAGGAGATCGAACTCATCCAGAAGATGAACGAATTTGGCGCTGCCGTCGAACAGGCTGGCAAGGACTACTCGCCCTCAGGCATCGCCAACTACTGCTACGAACTGACGAAGGTGTTCAACCAGTTCTACCACGACTACTCCATCCTCAACGAGCCCGACGAGCAGAAGAAGGCCGTGCGCCTGATGCTGGCCAGGAACGTTGCCAAGATCATCAAGAGTGGCATGGGCCTGCTGGGCATCGAGGTACCGGAGAGGATGTAAGGATTGAAGGATTGAAGAGTTGAAGGATTTAAATCCCCCGACATATCGCCATGACACGGTGTTGCCCTTGCCACCAGAGGTGAGGGCAGACGCATGGGCTGTGGATGCGGCTTGTTCAGGGAATCCTGGACCGATGGAGTATCAGGCGATAGACCTACAGACGGGCTATCGTGTATTCCATTACGGTCCCGTCCATGGCACTAATAACATAGGTGAGTTCCTCGCCATCGTTCACGCCCTGGCGCTCTGCTGGCAGCAGGGACTGCACGACAAGACCATCTATAGCGATTCCTACAATGCCATCCTCTGGGTGCAGAAGCGCAAGTGCAAGACCAAACTGGAGCGCAACCCCAAGACGGAACCGCTCTTCCAGATCATTGCCCGAGCAGAAAACTGGCTACAGACCCACAACTACCGCAACCCCATCATCAAGTGGGAGACGCAGAAGTGGGGGGAGGTGCCAGCCGACTTCGGACGCAAGAAATAATTAATCAGATGATACGGCGATAGCGTACAATCGTGTTGCAGCCGTCATGATGAGTACTGACGACTTCTGCATTCGCAGGTAACTGTGGAGCGCGGGTGCCGTCAGTTACTGTTTTCTGGAGGTTGGTCTCCACGCGGATCTCGTCCCACAGGCCTTGTTGGATGAACGATGCCAGGGTCTTGGTGCCACCCTCGACGATGAGCGACTGAATGCCGTGGGCATGGAGACTGTCGAGGTTCAGCGGATGGGCATGGTCGATGACGAGGCGCTTGGGGTCCGGGCCTGTCCACTCTCGTACAGTCAGTTGCGGATGGTCGCGCTCTTCCGTGACGCGTCCTACGAGGATAGCATCCTCCTCGGCACGGAGTTTATGGGAGAGCATCTTCGTAAAGGCGCTGGAAATCTGCATGGGCATGTAGTTGTCGTCGATAAAGCCATTGGCCGTCTGCGCCCATTTCAGAATGATAAAGGGCCGCTTCTCGCGATGGAATGTGAAGAAACGGCGATTCAGTTCCTTGCACTCCTTCTCAAGAACACCAACCTCGACCTCAATACCTGCCTCACGGAGTTTACGGATACCCCGACCTTGCACTTCTGCAAATTCATCAATACAACCCACGACAACTCGACGCACCCCTTTCTTAATGATCAAATCAGCACAAGGAGGTGTCTTACCATAATGCGAACAAGGCTCCAGAGAGACGTAGATGGTAGATTCGGGCAATAAAACCTCATCCTCTGCACTTACAGAAGCAAAAGCATTCACCTCGGCATGCCCCTCACCGCAGCGTACATGATAACCTTCGCCAATGATACGGTCATCAGCACTCACAATCACTGCTCCCACCATCGGGTTGGGCTTCGCATTCTGCCGCCCGTTCTTAGCCAACTGGATACAGCGGCGCATGTATTTCTCGTCCTCAGTCATAAAATGGTTCTATAATGTGCAAAGATACGAATTAAATCTGAAAGTGCCAAGGAATTGACGCGGAAAGTGTAAACAGATATCTCAGTCATTTCGCATCAGCCGCGCCTGGCTTTCGCAAAAAATAGTTAGAAATTTGCAGATTCCAGATTAAATTCGTAACTTTGCAGCCGTTCAAGTACTTTTTTATTAACTCTTAAATTCAAAGTATTATGCAAAAGCAGTGTAAAACAAAGAAAGGAGACCGCAAAATGGATTCTGGCCGCTACATCAACCCCTACACCGACTTCGGCTTCAAGAAGTTGTTCGGTACCGAGATGAACAAGGATTTGCTCATCAGTTTCCTGAATGCGCTGTTCAACGGGCGGAAGCAGGAGATTTTGGATGTTCAGTATCTGAATGCAGAGAATCTCGGTGAAGGCTACGGTGACCGCCGCGCAGTGTTCGATGTGTACTGCATGTCGAGCGACGGCAGCCGTTTCATCGTTGAGATGCAGAAGGCTGAGCAGGAGTATTTCAAGGACCGTAGCATCTATTACTCTACCTTCGCCATCCGTGAGCAGGCGATGAAGGGTAAGGAGTGGAACTACCATCTGGATGATGTCTATACCGTGGGGGTGTTGAACTTTGTGTTTCCCAACGGGGAGTATGCCTCCGACAGTCTGTGCCACGAGATTAAACTGAAGGATGTCGAGGACAATCATGTGTTTTACGACAAATTGACGTTTCTGTATCTTGAGATGCCGAAGTTTACTAAGACTGAGGACGAACTGGAGACGATGTTCGACAAGTGGATGTTCGTGCTGCACAATCTTGGTCGTCTGCTCGATCGTCCGAAGGCCTTGCAGGATCGTGTGTTCCAGAAACTTTTTGATCAGGCTGAGATAGCCCGCTACTCCGAGTCAGAGCGTCGTCAGTACTTTGAGAGCCAGAAGGAATATTGGGACTACTATAGTACCATGCAGACTGCTCTGAACAAGGGCTTAGCCCAGGGGCTTGCCAAAGGACTTGCCAAAGGACTTGCAAAAGGACGTGCCGAAGGTAAGGCGGAAGCAATCCGCGAGAATGCCAGGCGGATGAAAACTGACGGGCTGTCCGTAGAACAAATAGCAAAATATACGGGACTAACCTTAGACGAGATAGATTCCCTATAAATATAAAGATGAGAAGGGACATCTGGAAGCGACTGACTCCACTCTATGATGCTGGCGAGGCGAAAGCCATCGTCCGCTGGGTGCTCGACGTGAGGTACGGCCTGACGATGGCGGACATTCTGTGCGGCAAGGTAGAGGAGTTCTCCGAAGCCGATCAGACAGAACTTGAGGCCATGATGGCAAGACTCGCCGAGGGGGAGCCTGTACAGTATGTCCTGGGCGTGGCCGACTTCTGTGGAAGGCAGTTCCGTGTGGCTCCAGGAGTGCTCATCCCCCGTCCGGAGACGGCCGAACTCTGCCAGTGGGTGATAGCCGGCCTCACACCACTGCCGTCTCCGTGTGAGATCCTGGATATCGGCACGGGCAGCGGCTGCATCGCTGTGACGTTGGCAGCGGAGATGCCTGCAGCGCAGGTCACGGCCTGGGATATTTCAGAGGAGGCCCTTCTGATTGCCCAAGAGAATGCCAAAACCCTAGGTGCGGACATCGCCTTCGAGAAGAGAGACATCCTGGATACCTCTCTTCCCACTTCCCAAACATGGGATGTCATCGTGAGCAATCCGCCCTATATTATGCCCTCTGAGCGCGATGGAATGGAGGAAAACGTGCTCGGTCATGAGCCGGGCCTGGCCCTCTTTGCCCCGGCGGATAACCCTATCCTTTTCTACCAGCGCATCGGCGACTATGCCGTCCATAGCCTGAAGTCAGGAGGCTGTCTCTACTTTGAACTCAACCCGCTGACGGCAGATGATGTCGCGGATGACCTGCGGCAGAGAGGATTCAAGGACATAGAGATCCGTCAGGACCAGTATGGCAAGAACAGATTCCTTAAGGCTATGAAGATATGAAAAAAGAAATGACCGAACAAGAGGCCTACCTGCAACTGGCAGCACTCTGTGCGCAGGCAGAACACTGTCAGCGGGAGATGCGTGAGAAGATGCGCCGTTGGGAACTCGATGAAACCGTGCAGAATCGTGTCCTTGACCGTCTTGTCAGGGAACGGTTCGTCGATGACGAGCGCTATGCTCGTGCCTTCGTAAAGGATAAGATCCGATACAACAAGTGGGGCCGTCGGAAGGTCCAGCAGGCTCTCTGGCAGAAGGGCATCGACAGTGAAATACAGCGGAAAGTACTCGATGAAATCGATGAAAAGGAGTATCTTGACATCCTTCGTCCGCTCCTGAGACAGAAACGTAAGTCCATCAAGGCACAGAATGACTATGAACTGAACCAGAAACTGCTCCGCTTTGCCCTCGGGCGAGGCTATACGTTTGATATCATCCGCCAGTGCATTGATGTGGATGAAGAGCCTGACTATACCGATGAAACCGATTAGTTTCTGGCGCCGACTGCTCGACTTGATCTCCCCACGGCTCTGTGTCGTCTGCGGCCATCGCCTGACTGTCACAGAAGAGGCTGTCTGTATGAAGTGCAATTTGCATCTGCCCCGCACCAACTACCATCTTCATGCTTACGAGAATGAGATGGCACGACTGTTCTGGGGCCAGATTCCCGTTGAGCGCGCCGCCGCCTTCTTCTATTATGAGGCCCACGCTGAGACAGCCAACGTGCTCTATGAACTGAAATACAAGAATCATCCCGAGATTGGCGAGGTGCTTGGCAGGATGTTCGCCCGGGAGATCAGAACTGCGGAATTCTTCGATGGAATCGACGGAATCGTGCCTGTACCGCTGGCCAGGAAGCGCTTGCGCCAGCGCGGCTATAACCAGAGTATGGAGATAGCGCGTGGGGTCAGCGAGGTAACAGGGCTGCCGGTCTATGGCAAGGTTGTCAGGAGGAACGTCTTTGAGGGCAGTCAGACGAGCAAAGGCCGCTGGGAAAGGAATGAGAATGTCGAGAAGGTATTTGAACTGATCGACGGAGCCTCTATCCGCAACAGTCACCTGCTGATCATCGACGACGTGGTGACCACGGGAGCCACCGTCATCGCCTGTGCCAAGGAACTCATCAAGGCAGGCGATGTGAAGATCAGCATCCTTGCCCTCGGTTTTGCAAAATCTTAGTAATTCATGCGGTTGTTACCAGAATATTTCGTATCTTTGCAGCCAAATCTTTATAACATTATGGATATCAAGAATCAATTTGCCAAGAAACTGATGGAGATTGAGGCCATCAAGTTGCAGCCCAACGAGCCCTTCACATGGGCCTCGGGCTGGAAGTCACCGATCTATACTGACAACCGCAAGACACTGTCGTTCCCCAGTCTCCGCTCGTTTGTGAAGTTAGAACTCTGTCATGCCATCCAGGAAAACTTCCCTGAGGCTGAGGCCGTGGCAGGTGTGGCTACGGGTGCCATCGCCCAGGGCGCACTGGTGGCCGACCAACTTGGTCTGCCCTACAGTTACGTGCGCCCGAAGCCGAAGGACCACGGCATGGGCAACCAGGTGGAGGGCGAGATCAAGAAGGGTGCCAAGGTGGTGGTCGTCGAGGATCTGATCTCCACAGGCGGCAGCAGTCTGAAGGCCGTCGCTGCCCTGCGTGCCTACGGCGTGGAGGTGATAGGCATGGTGGCCTCGTTCACCTACGGCTTCCCCGTGGCAGAGCAGGCCTTCGAGGAGGCTGGCGTGAAACTGATCACCCTGAGCAACTATGAGGCCGTGATCGAGGAGGCTGCCAAGACGGGCTATATCAAGGAAGAGGACAAGGCGGTGCTCGCCGAGTGGCGCAAGAGTCCGGAGACGTGGGGATAGTAATTCTTTGCAGCGGACGACAGGACCTAAAGACTTAGCGCACTAAATAAGGAGAGTAAAAGTCCTTCAGTCCTGTAGTCCGTTGCCAAGCGATAAACAAAGGAAATGAATGATGGGACTATTCGGAAGTGAATCGAAATTCGAGAGCAGCGTGAAGCACGTACCCTATTCTCAGCAGGCTGTCTATGACAATATCAGCGACCTGAGGAATCTGGAGAAGGTGCGCGACCGCGTGCCAGAGGACAAGGTGAACGACTTTACCTTCGACCAGGACACCGTGAGCCTCAATGTGGCTCCTGTGGGCGAACTGAAACTCCGCATCTGCGACCGTGAGGAGCCGAAGTGTGTGAAGTTCGAGACGGTGCAGTCGCCTGTGCCCTTCAACGTGTGGATTCAGGTGCTCCCTGTGGATGAGAACAATGCCAAGATGAAAGTGACGGTGAAGGCCGAACTGAATCCGTTTATCAAGAGTATGGTGGAGAAGCCCTTGCAGGAGGGTGTCGAGAAGATCGCCGATGCCCTCGCACAAGTACACTATGTCTAAGTGAAGAGTGAAGAATGAAGAGTGAAGAATCTGCTGCCGCCAGATGATTAACTATAGGAGAGAGGGAGGTCCACTGCATACTAAAAGTTATGCTTTTGCCGTACGAATTGTGAATATGTTCTTGCATTTTACGGACAGTGACTGGAAGTTACAAACTGTCTATAAGCAGATACTACGTTCGGGAACCTCCATCTCTGCCAATGTCCATGAATCGGAATTTGCGCAAAGCCCTTCAGACTTTATTTCGAAACTTCACATAGCATTGAAAGAAGCCAACGAGACGATGAACTGGCTAAATCTGTTGCACGATACTCAGGTCTTGGATGACAAAGGATTCGAGAGCATGGCAGCAGATTGCAGTGAAGTCATAGCACTACTTGTGTCATCGATTAAAACAACGAAGAAGAATAACCAATTAAAATGAGTGGACTCTGAGGTTTGAAGGACCGCGGTAGCAAATTCTTCACTCTTCACTCTTCACTCTTCACTTAAAGAACATGAAACTTTGGGAAAAGAACTTTGAGATCAACAAGGAGATAGAGCGGTTCACCGTGGGCCGTGACCGTGAGATGGACCTCTATCTGGCGAAGTACGACGTGCTGGGCTCCATGGCCCACATCACCATGCTCCAGAGCATCGGCCTGCTGGAGAAGGATGAGTTGGCGCAGTTGCTGGCCGAACTGAAGCATATCTACCAGTTGGCCGAGCGCGGTGAGTTCGTCATCGAGGACGATGTGGAGGATGTGCACTCACAGGTGGAGATGCTGCTCACGCGCAAACTGGGCGACATGGGCAAGAAGATACACTCGGGCCGCTCGCGCAACGACCAGGTGCTGGTCGATCTGAAACTCTTCACGCGCCACGAACTGATGGAGATCGCCCATGAGGTGAAGAGCCTCTTCGATGAACTCATCCAGAAGAGCAATCAGTATAAGGACGTGCTCATGCCAGGCTACACGCATCTGCAGATTGCCATGCCCTCGAGTTTCGGCCTCTGGTTCGGGGCCTACGCCGAGAGCCTCTGCGACGATATGCTCTTCTTGCAGGCTGCCTATAAGATGACCAACCGCAACCCGCTCGGCTCGGCTGCCGGCTATGGCTCGTCGTTCCCCCTGAACCGCACGATGACCACCGAACTGCTCGGCTTCGACTCGATGGACTATAACGTGGTCTATGCCCAGATGGGGCGCGGCAAGATGGAGCGCAACGTGGGCTTCGCCATCGCCACCATCGCCGGCACGCTCGCCAAACTGGCCTTCGACGCCTGCCTGTTCAACTCGCAGAACTTCTCCTTTGTCAAGTTGCCGAAGGAGTGCACCACGGGCTCCTCGATCATGCCGCACAAGAAGAACCCCGACGTGTTCGAACTCATCCGTGCCAAGTCGAACAAACTGCAGAGCCTGCCGCAGCAGGTGACGCTCATCATGAACAACCTGCCCGTGGGCTACTTCCGCGACCTGCAGATCATCAAGGAGGTCTTTTTACCCGCCTTCGGCGAACTGAAGGACTGTCTGGAGATGGCTGCCTACATCATCAACAAGATAGAGGTCAACGAGCATATCCTCGACAACCCGATGTACGACCCGATGTTCTCCGTCGAGGAGGTGAACCGCCTGGCGGCCAGCGGCATGCCGTTCCGCGATGCCTACAAGAAGGTGGGCCTCGACATCGAGGCGGGCCAGTTCCATGCCGACAAGGAGATCCACCACACCCACGAAGGCTCCATCGGCAACCTCTGCAACGACCAGATAGGGGCGCTCATGCAGCACACCCTTGACGGCTTCCACTTCGAGCGTATGACGGAGGCCGAAAAAGCCCTGCTGGCATGAGACGGATACTGACGGGCCTGCTCTGTGCGCTGCTGATGGCCTGTACGGCCGACGACAGCATCAGCCGCGCCTATCGCTGTACCTTTATCTTCGATACGACGCTCCATCCCCTGCCTTGTCAGTTGACGGGCATCCTGGGGAACAGCGGCCATTTCTCCAAGGTGCAGACCTACGTCGCTGCCGACGGCATCCGCCACCTGAAGACTACCCGCAACTACGATGGTGCCACGGAGGATGTCGCCCTCACCACCGCCAGGGAGAGCCAGATCAGTTTCTCTCTCGGGGCTGGCGACTGTATCATCATCGGCACCAACAGTTACGACAATATACTCGTGGCCTACGACGGCCAGTGCCCCAACTGTCTGGCTGACTACAATGGCACCAGTTATCCCCTCACCTGGCAGAACAACGGCCAGCAACTGCACTGTGCCAAGTGCGACCGTTCCTACGATGTCAATAACGGGGTGGTGGCCAATGGACCATCCGGGAGGAAGGAACTCCTTCGCTATATGGCAGCCTTCGACGGCAGTGTCCTCCGCGCCTGGAACTGACGTGTGTCTCGCATCGGACGCAACAGCAATTTCCATGTGAAGACCTACGAGTCGATGGGGGCCATCGGTGCTACTGGCGACCCGAAGAATGCCGGTGTTACGGGCTGTATTAAGCACTTCCCTGGTCACGGCGACACGAAGGCTGACACGCACTTCGGCTATGCCAGTTCACAGAAGACGTGGGAGGAGATGCTCTCGTGCGAGATGGTGACCTTCAAGGCGGGCATCCAGTGGGGCTGCCAACTCATTATGACGGCTCACATCGGTACGCCCAACGTGACGGGCTCTAACATTCCTGCCACGATGTCATCGGTCATCCTGCAAGACAAACTGCGCCGTGAACTGGGCTATCAGAATCTCATCATCGCCGACGCGATGGAGATGGGAGCCATCACCCAGCAGTACACCAATGGCGAGGCTGCCGTGGGCTGTATCAAGGCCGGTGTTGACATCGTGCTCGGCCCGCAGGTGTTCACGGAGGCTTTCGACGCGGTGGTCAAGGCTGTGGAAGTCGGTGAAATCACAGAGCAACGCATTGACGAGAGCGTGCGTCGCATTCTGAAGCTGAAGCAGAGCATCAGGAAATAGGCAGCCCCCAGACCCCGTGTTCTTGACAACGCTAACAAGGGGACGTTTTTTTTAATTTTCTTGCATACACTGCATACACTAAGGTATAAACAGTTGGCTGTCAGGCGTTTACTTAGTGTATGCAACTTTATTTGGTGTATGCAACTCTCTTACCAGGTACTGCCCCCCTGATCTCGGGTTTTGTCCCAGGCCCTGGGACGTTTGTAGAGTTGCCCTTTTGGTTTCCCATGCAGCCCTTTGGCTTCGAAGAGTGGCTCCGTAGATTCGTCCCAGGGCTTGGGACGTTTCCTTTGAGGCTCTTCTCCGTTGCTGTAGGTCTTGGCCAGTTGCTGTATCATCTCTTTACCTGCGTAGTTTCGGCTTTTGGTTTGTTGCATACACTAAATAAATTTGCATACACCGAATAAGTCGCTGAAAAACAGTTTATTATGGCTTAGTGTATGCAGTGTATGCAATAAAATCTTTAAGTTTTTGAAAAGATCAGGAGGATGAGATCAGAGGGACTTGGCACTATGGGACTGACCTTGATGTGATAACTACAGAAAAAGCAGGAAAAGATTTGGAAATTACGTAAATAGTTCGTACCTTTGCAGCGAAACAGTTAATTGTATGTTTAGTATCAAGGACATATCCGAATATATCGTGTTACTCATTGCAGCCTTCGCCAGTCACTACAATATGACCGATGCTGAGGCCTACCGCTACCTGAGCCGCTACGGAGCCATCAAGGTGGCGCACGACTTCTACGACGTGATGCACACCCAGCCGATGGACGACATGGTGCAGAGCATGAGTACCTATTGCCACAGGAAAGGAGGTGAGTTATGCTGAAACTCTACCACGGCTCCACGACGGACATCGACCGTATCGACCTGCAGAAATCGCGTCCGAACAAGGATTTTGGTCGAGGCTTCTATCTCTCAGCCGACCAGCAACAGGCGTGGCGCATGGGCGAGTTCAAGGCGCTTACCGAGGGTGGTACACCTGTCCTGAACACTTATCTCTTCGACGAGCAGGTGCTTACATCTGGTGAGTTGCGTGTACTCACTTTCGAGGGCTATACCCGCGAATGGGCCGACTTCATCTTTCTCAACCGCAATAATCGCAGTATTGACTCCGCCCACGACTACGACATTGTCTATGGGCCGATAGCCAACGACCGCGTGGGTGTGCAGATCGGCAAATACGAGGCTGGCGACATCACCCTTGACCAGTTTCTCCAAAATCTGAAATATATGAAGGGTATCACCTTCCAGTACTACTTCGGCACCGAGCGTGCCATTTCAAAACTCTCGAAGATATGACTGAGCCAAACGTTACACCGCAGGAATTCAAGCGCCTGAAAGAGCAGGTCACCGCCCGCATGATTCAGATCCTCACCGAGGAGCAAGGCCATACCTTGGAAGAGGCCATCGATCGAGTATATACCTCGCCCATCTACGAAAAACTGTCCGACGCAAAGACCGGTCTCTTCTTCCAGTCACCCCGCTATATATTGTCCTATCTCAAATAGTCATGGGGTACTTCGGGCTTCCCGCCCATACCAAATCGTTCGCGCCGTGCTGGCGTACAATATGTAAAAAGGACACAAAAGAACCTAGGTTACACGGTGCCAAGCACCGTGTGACCCTGTGACTGACCTTGATGTGATAACTACAGAAAAAGCAGGAAAAGATTTGGAAGTTACGTAAATAGTTCGTATCTTTGCATCCGATTTTAAGCAAGAGACGAAAATGAAACTATTCGATGTATATCCACTCTTCGACGTGAACATCGTCAGGGGCAAAGGTTGTAAAGTATGGGATGACAAGGGGCAGGAATACCTCGACCTCTATGGCGGACATGCCGTGATCAGCATCGGGCATTCGCATCCGCACTATATAGAAAAAGTGACGGAGCAGGTAAGCAGACTGGGATTCTACTCCAATTCCGTCGTCAACAAGTTGCAGGTGGAACTGGCAGAGCGCCTTGGCAGGATCTGTGGCTACGACGACTACCAGTTGTTCCTGATCAACTCGGGTGCCGAGGCTAACGAGAATGCCCTGAAACTCGCCTCGTTTACCAATGGCCGCACCCGTGTGCTCAGTGCCGAGAAGGCATTCCACGGCCGTACCTCCCTGGCTGTCGAGGTGACCAACAACCCCAAGATTATCGCTCCGATCAACGATAACGGTCATGTGACCTATCTGCCATTGAACGACCTGCCCGCCTGGGAGGCCGAACTGGCCAAGGGCGACGTCTGTGCCGTGATCCTGGAGTGCATCCAGGGCGTGGGCGGCATCAAACTCGCTACGGAGGCGTTCGCGCAGGGGCTGGCTGCCGCCTGTAAGAAGTACGGCGCCATCCTGATCTGCGACGAGATACAGTGCGGCTACGGACGGAGCGGCAAGTTCTTCGCCCACCAGTGGCTGGGCATCCGTCCTGACATCATCACCGTGGCCAAGGGCATCGCCAACGGCTTCCCGATGGGTGGTGTGCTGATCTCGCCAGAGTTCAAGCCCGTCTATGGACAACTTGGTACGACCTTCGGTGGCAATCACCTGGCCTGTGCCGCAGCCCTGGCCGTGCTCGACGTGTTCGAGGAGGAGCATCTGGTGGAGAACGCCCATGAGGTAGGCGAGTACCTTATTGGAGCATTGAAGGATCTGAGGACGGAAGAATTGAAGTCGAAGGGCAGCAGCCACATCACCGACGTGCGTGGCCGCGGTCTGATGATCGGCATCGACCTGGACATTCCCCATAAGGACGTGCGACAGCCGCTGATCTTTCAGGAGCACTGTTTCACGGGCTGTGCAGGGACGAACATCCTGCGCCTCCTGCCGCCACTCTGTCTGTCGAAGGCAGAGGCCGACCTATTCATCGAAAAACTAAAGAAGACATTATGAAGATAGCAGTAATCGGAGCAGGTGCCATGGGCGGCACCACCGTAGAGGGACTCATCAAGAGCGACTATTTCAAGAACGAGGATATCACCGTCAGTGATCCCAACCCGGAGGCCCTCAAGAAGTTTGCCAAGACAGGTGTCAAGACGACGCAGGAGAACCTGAAGGCCGCCAAAGATGCCGACATCGTGTGCGTGGTGGTGAAGCCCTGGCTGGTGGAGACGGTGCTCAGGGGAATCAAGAGTGTGCTGAACCCCCAGAGACAGTTGCTCATCGTGGTGGCCGCCGGTGTCTCGTCGGACAGCATCAAGAAGTGGCTGAGCCTGAACTGCCCCCCGTTGTTCCTCGTCATCCCGAATATTGCCATCGCCCAACTGGAGTCGATGACCTTCATCGCCCCCATCAACGCCTCGGAGAAGCAGACGCAGACAGTCGTCGATATCTACAATAAGATGGGCGACACGCTGCTCACCGACGAGAAGCACCTGGCAGCAGGCACGACACTGGCCTCCTGTGGCATCGCATACGCTATGCGCTATATCCGTGCTGCCTCGGAGGGTGGCGTGGAACTTGGCTTCAAGGCCAACGATGCCCAGAAGATCGTGATGCAGACCCTGAAGGGAGCCGTTGAACTGTTGGCCGCTACCGGTCTGCATCCGGAGGCTGCCATCGACCTGGTGACCACGCCAGAAGGCGTGTCTATCAAGGGACTCAACGAGATGGAGCGGGCCGGATTCACGTCGGCCGTCATCCGTGGGCTGAAGGCCGGTCTGAAATAACTGAAAGATATTTTAAACTACTAAACACCAATAATTATGAACAACGCTATTATCTCTTTCCCTACGCCAGCCAACGAGCCGGTGAAGGCTTATCTGGCAGGATCGCCAGAACGTGTCGCACTTGAAAAGGAACTGGAGCGCCAGAGTAATCTGGTGGTTGACATCCCCATCATCATCGGTGGTAAGGAGATCCGTACGGGTGACACCGGCAAGGTGACTTGTCCGCATGACCACAACCACGTGCTCGCCACTTATCACAAGGTGGGCAAGAAGGAGGTGGAGATGGCTGTCGAGGCTGCCATGGAGGCTTGGAAAGAATGGAGCCGCACCCCGTGGACCACACGTGCCGCCATCGTGATGAAGATGGCTGAACTGCTGGCCACGAAGTACCGTCCCATCATGAATGCCGCCTGTATGCTGGGCCAGAGCAAGAACATCTACCAGGCAGAGATCGACTCCGCCTGTGAGACCATCGACTTCTTCCGCTACAACGTGCACTATGCCTCGAAGATCTACCAGATGCAGCCGAAGGATGGTAACGGTCAACTGAACCATACGGAGTATCGTCCGCTGGAGGGCTTTGTGCTCGCCGTGACACCGTTCAACTTCACGTCGATCGCCTCCAACCTCTGCATGACACCAGTGCTGATGGGTAATGTCGCCCTGTGGAAACCCTCTACCACGGCCTTGCTCTCCAACTACTATCTGATGCAACTCTACAAGGAGGCAGGACTGCCCGACGGCGTGGTGAACTTCCTGCCCGGCAGCGGTGCTCTCATCGGTGAGGTCGCTACCCAGTCGAAATACTTTGCAGGCATCCACTTCACAGGCTCTACGGCTACATTCAAGAGCCTCTGGCAGCAGGCCTGCTCAAACCTCGACAAGTATATCTCCTATCCGCGACTCGTGGGTGAGACAGGCGGTAAGGACTTTATCTTCGTGCACCCCTCTGCCGACAAGAAGGCCGTGGCTACAGCCGCCTTCTGCGGTGCCTTCGAGTTCCAGGGACAGAAGTGCTCCGCCGCCAGTCGTATGTATATCCCGAAGAGCCTGTGGCCCGACGTGCTGGAGGACATCAAGAAGATGTGTGCAGAGGTGAAGATGGGCGACGTGAAGGATCCCTCGAACTTCATCAATGCCGTCATCGACGAGGCCTCGTTCGACAAGTGCAAGAGTTATATCGACTATGCCGAGCAGGCTGCTGATGCCAAGATCGTGGTCGGCGGCAAGTGCGACAAGTCGAAGGGATGGTTCGTGGAGCCCACAGTCATTGAGACGACCAACCCCAACTTCAAGTCGATGGAAGAGGAGATCTTCGGCCCGATCATCACGGTCTATCCGTATGACGACGACAAGGTGGAGGAGACTGTGAAACTCTGCGACGAGACTTCCCCCTACGGACTGACGGGTGCCGTCTTTGGACAGGACCGCATGGCTGTGGAGAAGATTACGGAACAACTCAGTTATGCTGCCGGCAACTTCTATATCAACGACAAGCCGACAGGTGCCGTGGTGGGTATGCAGCCCTTCGGAGGCGCACGTGCCAGTGGTACGAACGACAAGGCTGGTGGCGAGTTCAACCTGATCCGCTGGATCATCCCGCGCGTCGTCAAGGAGACGCTCGTCTCACCGACAGACTACAGATATACCTATCTTAAATAAACAGGAAAGAGGCTCGCAATGACCGAGCCTCTTTTTATTGGTGTCTAAGTTGTATGGGGGTCATGCATCCGACAATGCCGCACTCCTGAAGATCCGGATGCAGAAAGCCTGGAACGATGTGGAGGAGTCCTACCAACAGTCGTGCGACAAATATGCCGACGCATACGCCGGCTACCAGAATAAGTTGCTTGAGTACCGTCAGGCAGTAGGACAATAGCCTCCTGACAGGTTCTGACATGATGAAGCACCAAAAAAAATAGTCATTTTCTTTGGTGTTTCGTTGTTTTTCAGTAATTTTGCAACCAAAAATTAAACATAAACTATTATGGATGAACAACTGAAGCAAATTGGTGAGCGCCTGAAGGGGCTTCGCGACGTGCTGGATCTGTCGGCACAGGAGGTGGCCGACACCGTCGGCATCACGCTCGACAAGTATGAGAAAATTGAGGCTGGAGAAGTGGATATTACCATCTCCAATCTGATGAAGATAGCCCACAAGTACGGTATTTCCGCTGAGGAACTGATGTTTGCCGAGGCCCCACACATGAAGTCGTACTTCGTGGTGCGCAAGGGACAGGGTATGTCGGTGGAGCGCACGAAAGCCTACAAATATCAGAGTCTTGTGAGCGGTTTCGTGAACCACAAGGCCGATGTCTTCATCGTAACGGTAGAACCCAAGCCGGGAGCCCGTACCATCTATAAGAACACCCATGCAGGCCAGGAGTTCAACCTCGTACTCGAAGGCAAGATGGAACTGTATATCGGTGGCAAGACCATCATCCTGGAGGAAGGCGACTCCATCTATTTCGACTCCACCAAGCCCCACGGCATGCTGGCTGTTGGTGACAAGGCCGTAAAATTCTTAGCATTCACAGTAGAATAAGACTAGACTATGGTAGAAAGATTTTTAAAGCAGACGCATTTCGAGTCTGTAGAGGATTACAACAAGAACCTGGAGTTCATCATCCCTGAGAACTTCAACTTCGCCTACGACGTGATGGATGCGTGGGCAGAGGAGGCCCCTGAGAAACTGGCTATCCTCTGGACAAACGACCAGGGAGAGGAGATACGCACCACTTTCGGTGAACTGAAGGGGCAGACCGACCAGGCCGCCTCCTATCTGATGTCCCTGGGCATCGGCAAGAACGATCCTGTGATGCTTATCCTGAAGCGCCGCTATGAGTGGTGGGTGGTGATGCTGGCACTCTGCAAGATTGGTGCCGTGGTGATTCCTGCCACCCACATGCTCACGAAGAAAGATATCATCTATCGCAACAACCGTGCCTCCGTGAAGGCGATCATCTGCGTCGATGACAACTACGTCACTGAGCAGATCGGTCAGGCCGTGCCAGAGAGTCCGACACTGAAGACAGTGATTGTTGTAGGTGATGCTAGTCATACTAGGGAGACTAGTCATACTAGGGATACTCTTTACCACGACTGGCAGTCGGAATGGAAGCAGGCCCCGAAGTTCGTGAGACCGGCATTTGTCAACAGCAATGACGACACGATGATCATGTACTTCACCAGTGGTACCAGTGGTGAGCCGAAGATGGTGGCCCATGACTATCTCTATGCCATGGGGCACTTGACTACAGGCGTGTTCTGGCACAATCTGCACCCAGGCAGTCTGCACCTCACCGTGGCTGACACAGGCTGGGGCAAGGCTGTGTGGGGTAAGTTCTACGGACAGTGGTTCGCTGGTGCAACGGTATTTGTGTTCGACCACGAGAAGTTCAATGCCGATACGCTGTTGCGGCAGATGGAGAAGTACCATGTGACGAGTTTCTGTGCGCCTCCGACAATCTACCGCTTTATGATACGTGAGGATCTGTCGAAGTATGATCTCTCTTCTCTCGAATACTGCTGTACGGCAGGCGAGGCCCTGAACCCCGCCGTCTTCGACAAGTTCTACGAGAAGACGGGCATCAAGATGATGGAAGGCTTCGGACAGACGGAGACCACGATGACCCTTGGCACCTTCCCCTGGATGCAGCCGAAACCGGGATCGATGGGTATCCCCAACGCTCAGTACGACATCGACCTCGTACGTCCTGACGGTTCCTCGTGCGAGGATGGTGAGAAGGGAGAGATCGTCGTCCGTGTGGGCGATAAGAAGCCTGTCGGTCTGTTCAAGGGCTACTACCGCGACGAGGAGAAGACCCGCGAGGCCTGGCACGACGGACTCTACCATACGGGCGACATGGCCTGGCGCGACGAAGACGGCTACTACTGGTTTGAGGGCCGTATCGACGACGTGATCAAGTCCAGCGGCTACCGCATCGGCCCGTTTGAGGTGGAGTCGGCCCTGATGACCCATCCTGCCGTCGTGGAGTGCGCCATCACCGGTGTGCCCGACGATATCCGTGGCATGGTGGTGAAGGCTACCGTCGTGCTCGGCAAGGAGTGGAAGGACAAGGCTGGCGACGATCTCATCAAGGAACTGCAGCAGCACGTCAAGAAAGTGACGGCTCCTTATAAGTATCCGCGTATCGTGGAGTTCGTCGATGAACTGCCGAAGACCATCAGCGGCAAGATCCGCCGTGTGGAAATACGCAATCAGGATAAAGTGAAAAGTGAAAAGTAACGAAATTGCCACTGCCGTGAAGAAGAGGATTGTTGTAAAGGTCGGATCGAATGTACTGACGAGGAAGGATGGTAAACTCGACGTGACCCGCATGTCGTCGCTGGTCGATCAGATCGCCTGGCTGCGCCGGCATGACTACGAGGTGATCCTCGTCTCCTCGGGTGCCGTCGCCTGTGGCCGACGGGAACTGACGGTCGATCACTCCCTCGACTCCGTGGAGCAGCGACAACTTTTCTCGGCTGTCGGACAGGTGAAACTCATAGGGCTCTACTATGACCTCTTCCGTGAGTTCGGCATCCATGTGGGACAGGTGCTCACGATGAAGGAGAACTTCGACCCGGGGGAGCAGTATCGCAACCAGCAGGCCTGCATGAAGGTGATGCTGGAGAATGATGTGCTGCCCATCGTCAATGAGAACGACACGGTGAGTGTCACCGAGTTGATGTTCACTGATAACGATGAACTGTCTGGCCTGATAGCACAGATGATGGAGGCCGAGACGCTTATCCTGCTGTCGAACATCGACGGTATCTTCACCACCCATCCCGATGATCCTCATGCAGAACTCATCCGCGAGGTGGCTCCCGGGCGTGACCTCAGCGAGTATATCCGGCCGGAGAAGAGTGCCTTCGGGCGTGGCGGCATGCACTCGAAATACACCACGGCCAGCAAAGTGTCCAGGGGAGGCATCCGCGTGATCATTGCCAATGGAGAGCGTGAGAACATCCTCACCGACCTGGTGGAGCGGCCACAGGAGACCCCACATACGGAGTTCTTAATATAGCAGCGGACCACAGGACAAATAATAAATAAGAACATGCAACTGAAAGATACTTTTGAAAGCGTCAAGAAGGCCAGCAAGAGCCTTGCCCTGTTGAGCGACGGGCAACGGAACGAGATTCTGAATGCCGTGGCAGATGCCATCATTGCCAGTCAGGAGCGCATCCTGAAGGCCAACGGCCAGGACTTGGCCAAGATGGATAAGTCTAATCCTCTCTACGACCGGCTGCAACTGACGGGGAGCCGGCTGGAGGGTATCGCCGCCGATATGCGCAATGTGGCCACGCTGCCCTCGCCGCTCGGACATGTCACCAAGCAGAAGACACTGCCCAACGGGCTACGGCTCTGCCGCGTCTCCGTACCTTTCGGGGTTATTGGCATGATCTACGAGGCTCGTCCTAACGTCACCTTCGATGTGTTCTCCCTCTGCTTCAAGAGTGGTAACGCCTGTGTGCTGAAAGGCGGCAAGGATGCCGACTGTTCCAACCGTGAGGAGGTGGCCCTCATCCACGAGGTACTGGAAAAGTATTCTTCACTCTTCAATCTTCACTCTTCACTTAAAGATGTCGTGGCCCTCTTGCCTGCCACCCATGAGGCTACGGGCGAGATGCTGAATGCCGTGGGCTATATCGACCTCTGCATCCCCCGAGGCGGACGGCGGCTCATCGACTTCGTCCGTGATACAGCCCGCGTACCTGTCATCGAGACGGGGGCCGGTGTGGTGAATACCTACTTCGACAAGGACGGCAACCTGGAGATGGGAAAGGCCATCATCAACAATGCCAAGACGCGCCGCGTGTCAGTCTGCAATGCCCTCGACTGCCTGCTGGTTCATCAGGATCGACTAGCCGACCTAGGAGAACTAGTAGAACTAGTACGGCTATCCCACGTTATCATCTATGCCGACGATCAGGCCTATGTAGCCCTCGAAGGCAAATACCCCTATCTGGAGCATGCCACGGAAGAGAGTTTCGGCACGGAGTTCATGGACTATAAGATGGCCATCAAGACCGTCGGCTCACTCGATGAGGCCCTGGCGCATATCGACAAGAACGGCTCCGGCCACAGTGAGGCCATCATCACGGACGATGAAGCCACTGCCCGAAAGTTCCAGACCCATGTCGATGCAGCCTGCGTCTATTGGAACGCTCCCACCTCCTTTACCGACGGTGCCCAGTTCGGCCTCGGAGCCGAGATAGGCATATCGACGCAGAAACTGGGTCCACGCGGTCCCATGGCCCTGGAGGAGATTTGTACATACAAGTGGCTCATCGAGGGCGAGGGACAGATCAGATCATAATATGAATCACCAGTAGATGATACCAAGAAGACATGCCTTCATCACCCTGATCCTTTGGGTATTCACCGTGCTCCTGACTGTCTCGTGCCATCATGGCTCCAAGAGCCGCAGACTGACTGTAGAGCAACTGGACTATAATGATTCGCTGGTCTATGCCGCCATGGACAGTGACTATAACTATGCATTGCTCATCGTGGATAGCCTGGAAGATGTCCGTGCCCTCTATGACACGAAGATCAACTTCTACCGGGCGCAGATCCATTATAAGTTGGGACAGCAACTGAGTGCCGAACTCTATTATAAGAAGGCACTGGCCACCAAAGAACTGCTGCGCGAGCGTCCGTCGCTGTGGTACTTCGCCTACGACCAACTCTCGACCATTCTTACCATCAAGGGCGACCAGCAAGGTTCCCTTGCCACTGCCACAGAGGGCTATGCCGTCGCCAAGGATGATGATACAGAAGCCGGTCAGGAGTGGAAGGCCATCCTCCTGCATGACATCGGCTATTGCCAGATGCAACTGGGACGTGTCGAGGAGGCGGAGAAGAACTTCACCCATGCCTATAACACCCTGAAGCGGCTGGCTTCGCAGACAGGGAAGTACGACCATATCTACTCTTGGGCTCGGGTGGCTTACAATATCATGGATGCCTATACCACTACCGAGAACTTTGAGAAAGGAGAGAAGTGGGTGGTTGCTGCCGAAGAGGCCATCAACCGACTGGTAGAATCCCCCGACTGTCCGAAGCGGACGGCAGAAGAATACATCGGTAGTCTGAATACTCATAGGGCCATCGTGCTCGTCAAGACTGGTCAGCGCAAAGAGGCAGACAAGATCTACAAGGAGTTCTTGAAGTCCGACTACTCCAAGTCCAACATCGGCATCGTCGATAATGCCGAGTACCTGGAGATCGCAGAGCGATGGAACGACCTGGCCGACTTGTCGCCCAAACTCGACTCCCTGGCCATCTCGTGGGCCATGCCAAAGTCCATGTATTACCTGAAAAACTATCTCGTGCGGTTCTTCAATGCCTACCAGAAATCAGGACGGAAGGACCAGGCACTTCGTATAGCACAACGCATGGCAGAGTCGGTGGACTCCATCGGTGAATACGAGCGGAAACATAATGCTGCCGAACTGGCGATCATCTATGAGACACAGGAGAAAGAGGCCAAGATCGCAGAACAGGCAAGCCTGCTGGCGCAGCAGCGCATCCTGGTCGTGCTCATCGCACTGGCACTCCTGCTGCTGTTCTTTGCCTTCTTTGCCTACCATAAGAACAAGAATGCCAAGCAACTGACGGCGATGAACGAGGAACTGAAGCGCAAGAACGAGGAACTCACCGTGGCCAATGCCCGTGCAGAGGAATCCTCTCGCATGAAGGCCGACTTCATCCAGCAGATCTCCCACGAGATACGTACCCCCCTGAACATCCTGAATGGGTTCACACAGGTCATCACTGACCAGGATAGCGAGCAGTTGAGCGCAGACGAGAAGAAAGATATCCAGCACCGTATATCGGAGAACTCCCACCGCATCACGGACCTCGTGAATAAGATGCTGGAACTGTCGGAGGCCTCCAGCCAGACCGTCATCCAGCGCACAGACCATGTCGTCGTGGGTGAGATTGCCACGCAGGCGGTCGAAGACTCCTCCATCTGTCAGGCCGTGCATATCCACTTTGAACAACTGTTCGAGCGCGTGCCGGCCACCGTCCCGTTGGTGACCAATCGCCGCTATGCCATCCGCGCCCTGACGCTCCTGCTCGATAATGCCCAGAAGTTCACACAGAAGGGCACCGTCAGACTGATCGTCAGGCGGCAGCCTGAGGCGATGGCTTTCGTCGTCGAGGATACAGGTATCGGCATCCCTGCCGACCAGGCGGAACATGTCTTCGAGGAGTTCGTACAACTTGATGAGTACTACGACGGTACGGGTATCGGACTGGCCGTTGCCCGTAGTATTGCCCGTCGTCTGGGCGGTGACATCACTCTCGACACCACCTATACAGGCGGGGCCCGATTTGTCATGACGCTACCGGTAGAGGGTTGAAGAATTGAAGAATTGAAGGATTGAAGAATTGAAGAATTGAAGGATTGAAAAATTGAAGGATATGAAGAGTTTTATTAATGTGGAGGATATCGGCGACCTCCGTCAAGCACTCGCCGAAGCACAGGAGATTAAGAACGACCGCTATAAGTATCAGCATCTGGGCAAGAACAAGACCCTGATGATGATCTTCTTCAATAACTCCCTCCGTACCCGTCTCTCCACCCAGAAGGCTGCCATGAACCTGGGCATGAACGTCATCGTGCTCGACGTGAATGCCGGTGCCTGGAAACTGGAGACGGAGCGCGGTGTCATCATGGATGGCGACAAGAGTGAGCATCTGCTTGAGGCCATCCCTGTGATGGGGTGCTACTGCGACCTGATCGGCGTACGCTCTTTCGCAGGACTTACCGACCGCGAATATGACTATGCCGAAACGGTGCTCCAGCAGTTCATCAGATACTCTGGTCGCCCAGTGTTTGCCATGGAGACGGCCACCGTCCATCCCCTTCAGGCCTTTGCCGACCTCATCACTATCGAGGAGCATAAGGTAGTGGAGCGCCCGAAGGTCGTGCTCACCTGGGCACCCCACTGTCGTGCCTTGCCACAGGCCGTGCCCAACTCGTTTGCCCAGTGGATGAATGCTGCCCCGGATGTGGATCTCGTCATCACCCATCCAGAGGGCTATGAACTCGATCCTAAGTTCGTGGGCAACGCCCGTGTGGAGTATGATCAGAAGAAAGCCTTCGAGGGTGCCGACTTCATCTACGCCAAGAACTGGTCGAACCCTGGTGTAACCAATCCTGCCGACTATGGTAAGATCACCTCGAAGGACATGTCGTGGACGGTTGATACCGAGCACATGTCGTGGACGAACAACGGTAAGTTCATGCACTGCCTGCCCGTGCGACGCAACCTCATCGTGACGGATGACGTCATCGAGTCGGCTAATTCCCTCGTCATACCAGAGGCCGCCAACCGCGAGATATCCTGTTCCGTTGTCATCAAGCGCATGCTTGAGGCTCTGTAGATTCGCGCGCACCACGGACGGGCTCACACCGGATATGGCGCATAGAATGGTTAAAAGGTTAAAATAATTGGAAAATGTTTGGCAGTTCCAAGAATTAGCACTATCTTTGCATCCGCAATGGGCGAAAGCCCTTGCAGTGAGGCAGCCGCAATGGTGGAATTGGTAGACACGAGGGACTTAAAATCCCTTGACCCGAAACGGTCGTGCGGGTTCGAGTCCCGCTCGCGGCACTAA
>OCTW011607795.1_pt1 | contig 22802 bp, 18 predicted proteins | sample 1539671 | NCBI WGS metagenome assembly OCTW01 (sample SAMN02144230, study PRJEB22623) | gut metagenome | biome: sheep rumen | host: Ovis aries | place: New Zealand
GCATTGCAAATGCTTTCACTCAATGCGGCCGGATTGCAAATCCGCCCGAACAAATGCAAATCCGCCCGAACAAATGCAAATCCACCCGAACAAAAGCAAATCCACCCGAATGGCTATGCTTACTTAGGTGCTGAGTAATTATATGAAGGGAGCCTAAACTTAAAAATGCTTAAATGGCTAACCATAATTTGTTCAGACGGCAAAAAAAGGGAGTTACGAAAACTCGTAACTCCTTGATTCTCAATGTACGCCTGCAGGGGTTCGAACCCTGGACACCCTGATTAAGAGTCAGGTGCTCTACCAACTGAGCTACAAGCGCATCCTTGGTGCTTTCGGTGTATTTCCGTTTAGCGTGTGCAAAGGTAGGTCTTTTTCTTCAAACACCAAAACTTTTCCGGACTTTTTTTAGAATAATGGCAAAAAAACTTTTAAAACGCACTTCAAACAGGAAAAAAACGAAGCGGGAACGTCTATCCGGATAGACATTCCCGCTTATATGAGCGAGAGCGGTGAGCTGATTGCATCAAGCTGTCCGCTTATTTAATAAGGTCGACCGAACGCTTCAAGAAAGCTGCGAGGCCTGGGCCTTTGAGCATACCGTTCTGGAGGAGGGCAAGGTCGATCAACTGATGGATGATGTCGTTGCCTTTGGCATAATCGGCGATCACCTGGTTTTTCTTGTCTTTCTGCTCGTTGACAGACTTCTCGGTGTTCGACACATCGTCTTTCTCCTCCTGAGTCACCTCCTCAGGCTTTTTCTTGCCTTGTTCCTGGCGGAGCACAGCCAAGCGAGCCTCAAGGCCCTTGATCTCAGCCAAAATCGGCTTGAGCGTGTCGCCGCATTGAGCGGTCTCATCCTCCAGCACCCGTTTCACGAGGGGATGGTCGCTATTGAGCACCATGCTGTAGGAATCGGGCATCTCGCCATAGAAAGCCATTCCGCTCTGATAGCGGCTCATGTCTTTCATACGGCGCATATACTCACTCTGGGTGATGACGACAGGCTGGGCCTCATCGCCGAGAGACTGTACCTCGACGTAGAAGTTGGCTTTTTCTATTGTCGGGATCTGCGAGCGGAAAGCCTGTGACAAATTGTCAGTCTGTTCAGCAGTCAGCTCACTCTTCTTCTTGTCTTCCTTGACGATCAGACGATCGATGATGTCGGCGTCGACACGGGTGAAGCGGCTCTTTTCCAGTTTCTGTTCCAACATCGAGACCATCGGCACATCGAGCTCTCCGTCGAGCAGCAGCACGCTGTAGCCTTTGGCCTTGGCAGCCTCGATATAGGCATACTGGTCTTCCTTGTTGTTGGCATAGAGATAGACGAGATTGCCGTCCTTATCGGTCTGGTTATCCTTGATCAGGGCGCGATACTCCTCATAGGTGAAGTATTTTCCCTCGGTATCCTTCAGGAGCGAGAAGTCCTTGGCACGGTCGTAGAAGTCGTCTTGTGAGAGCATGCCATAATGGATGAAGATCTTCAGGTCGTCCCACTTCTGCTCATAGTCCTTGCGGTCGTCTTTGAAAATGCTGTTGAGGCGGTCGGCCACCTTTTTGGTGATATAAGTAGAAATCTTCTTGACATTGGAATCGCTCTGCAAATACGAACGGCTCACGTTGAGTGGGATATCGGGAGAGTCGATGACACCATGGAGCAAGGTGAGGAACTCCGGCACGATGCCTTCCACCTGGTCGGTGACAAACACCTGGTTGCAATAAAGCTGGATCTTGTTGCGCTGCAACTCTATATTCGACTTGATCTTCGGGAAATAGAGGATACCCGTGAGGTTGAACGGGAAGTCGACATTGAGGTGGATCCAGAACAGCGGCTCGTCCTGCATGGGATAAAGCTTGCGGTAGAAGGTCTTGTAGTCCTCGTCTTTCAGGGTGCTGGGGGCCTTCGTCCACATCGGTTCGGAGTCGTTGATGATGTTGTCCTCCTCGGTATCCTGCATCTTGCCGTCCTTCCACTCGCTCTTCTTTCCGAATGCGATAGGCACCGACATGAATTTGCAGTATTTGTCGAGAAGCGACTGGATGCGCTGTTTCTCAAGAAATTCCTTGCAGTCGTCGCTGATATACAGGATAATGTCGCTGCCGCGGTCGGCCTTCTCCACCTCCTCGATCTCGTATGCCGGACTGCCGTCACAACTCCATTTCACGGCCACTGCATCGTCGCGGTAACTGCGGGTGATAATCTCCACCTTGTTGCTCACCATGAACGAGCTGTAGAAGCCAAGGCCGAAGTGCCCGATGATGGCATTGGCGTTGTCCTTGTATTTGTCGAGGAAGTCGGTCACACCTGAGAAAGCGATCTGATTGATGTATTTATCGATTTCCTCTGCGGTCATGCCGATACCACGGTCGCTGATGGTGAGGGTACCTTTGTCGGCATCCAGACTGACATGTACCGTGAGGTCACCCAATTCGCCTTTGAACTCGCCCTTCTCGGCGAGGGTCTTCAGCTTCTGGGTGGCATCCACTGCATTGGAAACCATCTCTCTGAGGAAAATCTCATGATCGCTGTACAAGAACTTTTTGATAACGGGGAATATGTTCTCGGTCGTTACCCCGATGTTGCCTTTCTGCATGTTTTACTTTTTTTATAATGATATTCTTATTTGTTTTGCAAAAGATTCACCATCTCGATTGCAAATAGTGTGCCAAACAAGACAAAGTCACAGAAACCGCCAAAAAACCTTCATCTATCGCGCATGAAGGTTTTTGCCGTTTTTCTTGCATAAATCATGGAAATGTATTACATTTGCAGTGTGGAGATCCTTTTTAAAAGGCCACATCACAGATAATCTAATGAAAAATGTTGAAAGACACATTCCTCATCTTTTTCTCTGTGAAAACTGGTAATCAAATCAGCCAAGCCCATTCCACAAGGTACATTCCTGTATGGGCAGCGTCCAACTGACTAAGAAATATTTTTATCCTTAATACAGCACATTTCAATAGGTAGTTTTTGAAGGTAAAAGCCCCGGCAACAGTAGTGATACTATTTGCCGGGGCAATTTTATGGGGGAGTGGGAAAATTATTTCTTCTCAGGGATTGTCTTGAGAATCTCAAGAAGATGATCCCAGACCATTTGTACGGTAGGTATCAGCAAGCGCTCATCAGGAGAATGCACGCCGCGGAGAGTCGGCCCGAACGACACCATGTCCATATTGGGATAACGCTCAGAGAACAAGCCACACTCCAGACCAGCGTGGATGCCAAGCACCTTCGGCTCTTTCCCGAACAGTTTCTTATAAGTATCAACCACGATCTTGGTGAGCTGGCTGTTGGCGTTCATCTTCCATGCGGGATAGCCGTCGCCCTGTTCCACCTCAGCACCAGCCAACTGGAACTGTGCTTTCACCGTGTCGGCCATATTGCGCAGGTTGCTCATCACATTGGAGCGCTGGCTGGCCACCACCTTGATCTCTTTCTCCGACGACTGCACGCTGGCCACGTTGCTGCTGGTCTCCACGAGCCATGAGATCTCCTCATCCTGGCACATGGCGAACACGCCGTTGTCGAGAGCCTGCATGGCACGCACGAAGCAGTCGGACACTTCCTTGGGCAGCACCGGCTCTGCCTCTGCGCTCTCCATGGCAAAGACCATCGCGGTATCAGTCACGTGGAATTCCTCCTCCACGTCGCTGGTGAAGACATTCCATGCGGCCCGCACCTCCTCCTTCACAGCCTCAGGCACGCTGAAGACGACGATACCGTCGCGCGGGATGGCATTGTGCATCTTGCCCGAATTGAACTGTGCGAGACGGATGCCGTATTTCTCATTGACGGTATAAAGGAAACGGGATAGGATCTTTATGGCGTTGGCCCGCTTCTTGTTGATGTCGTCGCCCGAATGTCCGCCGTTGAGACCTTTGAGTGAGGCTTTGAGGAAGAACTGTCCTGCCGGAGCTTCCTCGCGGTCGAAACGGAAAGCGGCCTGTGTGGTGATGCCGCCGGCGCATGATACGAAGATCTGGCCCTCATCCTCTGAGTCGAGGTTGATGAGCATGTCGCCCGTCATGAATCCGGCCTGCAAACCGAAGGCACCGGTCAGTCCGGTCTCCTCGTCACGGGTGAAGAGGCACTCTATCGGTCCGTGCTCGATATCGTCGCTCTCGAGAATCGCCAGTTCCATGGCCACGCCGATGCCGTCGTCAGCGCCAAGGGTGGTGCCTTTGGCTTTCAGCCACTCACCATCCACGTATGACTGGATGGGGTCATTCATGAAATCGATGTCCACGTCGACGAGCTTGTCGCACACCATGTCCATGTGGCTCTGGAGCACCACGGTGGGGCGGTTCTCGTAGCCAGGGGTGGCCGGTTTGCTGATGAGCACATTGCCTGTCTCATCCACTTTCGTGGGGAAGCCATGCTGCTTGCCGAAGTTGACGAGGTAATCGATCATTTTCTCCTCGTGTTTTGACGGACGAGGGATGGTGTTGATCTTCGCGAATTGCTCGAAGACACTTTTGGGAGTCAGTTCTGTTTTGTTCATGACTTTGTTTTTTATCGTTGTTTGTCGTTTAACGGTGATGAAATCATCAATAATTGGTTTAAAATTTTGTCTTTCATGAATTTTGTACTATCTTTGCATATCATTCACGCCCTCCAGTAGGGCTATGTGCTTGCAAAGATAGGGAAAAATGACGGAATATCTGATCTTGACCGTGTTAATAATTGCTATTGCGGCGATATTGCTCAGCGTGAAAGTGATTTTGCGCAAGAACGGCAGTTTCACCTCACAGCACATTCACGACAGTCAGGCGATGCGCGACCGGGGCATCCACTGCGTCCTCGACCAGGACCGCGAGCAAAGACGCCGCCACCGTGCCGTCAGCGAGAAATCCTCCCGATAAAACAACCTAAAATTCAAAGATAATGAGTGAGAATGATATCCGCACTTACGTAGTGGCAGCTTTGGTGGTCATATTCGCAATACTGTTCGTATATCTCGTTTTGTAAGATATTTGTTAATTCTTGCAACTAATTTTTTGATATTAGCGCAGTTTGTATTATCTTTGCACCGCTTTTGCGGCATTCCGCAACAGAGGCACGCATTTGTTGCGGCTCTTTCACATGTATATTCTAAAACATAAATAAAACTGATGAACAAGAAGAATTTTTTCCGCGCCATGGCTTTGTCCGTGATCGCTGCGACAACTTTGAATGCTTGCAACGACTCCAACAAGATGGACGAGAAACCCGCTGCCGCACAGACCGTGCCCAGCGACGGAGTGAAGATCGCTTTCGTGGAGGTAGACTCCATCATGACACAGTATAATTTCTGCAAGGATTACTCCAAGATCCTTGAGAAGAGAGGCAACAACATCCAGAGCGCACTCGCCTCACAGGAGAAGAATCTCGAGGCTGCCGTGAGGAATTTCCAGAACAAGGCCCAGAACAATGGCTTCACCAGCCAGAGCGAGTATGAGAGCCAGCAGGCTGCCATCCAGCGCCAGCAGGAGCAATATGTGGCCACCCGCGACCGTCTGGCCGGAGAGCTACAGGCCCAGACCGATAAATTCAACCAGGCCCTGCACGACAGCATCGAGCATTTCATCGCCTCATACAACAAGGACAAGAAATTCTCGCTCATCCTGACAAAGCAGGGAGACAACATCCTCTATGGTGCCAAGGCCCTTGACATCACCGACGAGGTTGTCGCCGGCCTCAACAAGGCTTACAAATCGAAACCAACCGACGATACCAAGAAATAACTCCACAAAGAGAGACAACAATACGGAATATTGAAGAGGGCGGGCCAGTGTGTCCGCCCGACTCATCTCTACCAATCCTTGTCCGATGAATAGAAAACAACGATATGCCTATATCCTTGAGCATTTCCGCGCCCAGATGCCAGAGGTGACCACCGAACTGGCTTTCGCCACGCCATTCCAACTCCTGGTGGCCACGATACTGAGTGCGCAGTGCACCGACAAGCGCATCAATGAAGTGACACCCGCCTTGTTTGAGCGCTTCCCCGATGCACGCCGCATGGCCGAAGCCGACGAGGGCGAGGTATTGGATTATGTGAGAAGCGTTTCCTACCCCAACTCCAAGGCACGCCATCTGGTCGCCATGGCTCGTATGCTGGTGGATGATTTCGGAGGCGAGGTGCCTTCTTCGCCCGACCTCCTGGTCAAGTTGCCAGGTGTAGGGAGGAAGACCGCCAACGTCGTGCAGGCCGTGGCTTTCGGAAAGTCAACCATGGCTGTCGACACCCACGTCTACCGAGTCAGTCACAGGTTAGGACTGGTCAGCCCCACCGACAACACCCCCTTCAAGGTGGAACAGCAACTTCTGAGAAACATCCCTGAGGAAGACGTGCCGAAGGCCCATCACTGGCTGCTGCTTCATGGGCGCTATGTGTGCACGAGCCGTGCTCCGCATTGCGGGGAATGCAAGTTTGATAAAATCTGCCCTAAAATCTTGGAGGGGTCAAAAGTGAACAAAAAAGCCAAAGTCTGAACGATCAACAATCATGAACACCACACTCATCCTGAACTTCCTGCGTGAGGTAATGGCCAACAACAACCGTCCATGGTTCCAAGCCCACCGCGATGAATACCTTGCTGCCAAAGAAGATTTCGAGTCCGGCGTGGAGAAAGCCATTCCACGCATCGTGCGTTTCGATCCCTCTGTGGCGCATATCACAGTGAAGGATGCGGTATACCGCTTCTACCGCGACACGCGGTTCTCACCCGACAAATCACCTTATAAGAATCACATGGGCGCTTACATTGCCGCCCACGGGAAGAAAGCCCTCCATGGCGGATACTCTATCCACCTTGAACCAGGCAACTGTATGCTGGCATGCGGCAGCTACTATCTCCCCTCCCCTATTCTGACGGCATGCCGCAATGAGATCATGGCCAACGAGGAGGAATGGCTCCGGTGCGTGGAATCGCCCGCCTTCCTCAGATTATTCGGCAGGCCCGGTGTCCATCGCTTCGAAGAAGAGAAGGGGTTCGGCCTGGAGTCTCTGAAAACTTGTCCTGCAGGTTTTCCGAGGGATTATGCGCACATCGAGTATCTCCGCATGAAGGACTACTGCTGCTGGGTGAAAGTGGATGAGGATTTCTTCTCAGGCGACGAGTGGCTTGACAAGATGGCCAAGGTCTTTAAAGTAGCCAAACCGATGATGGACTTCGTCAATGCCGTCATCGACGACTACGAATGAGACATCCCCTCTCTCTCATTTGTTGGGGAAAGCCTTCTTCAGCCGTTTGTATTCCTTCTTCGTGATGCGCATGAACGAGCCGTGCTGCGGTCCGGTGACACCTTGGATATCAACAGGAGAGTTGAAGTTGCGTAGGTGCTCATCAGCTTTGCAGATGCGGTAATGCTTTGGTTTTGATGAGTATTCGATATATGCTACCCGCCATGTGTCGTCGCCGATCAGTTGGAAAGCAGAAGACCCCTCACATTTCTTATTGCCCTCGAAGTTCACGTAGTCGTTTTCCACGGGTTCACCCCACGGACCTGTCAGATGGTCGGCCGTGGCGGTATAGATGCCTGGTTTTCCCCCTTCTTTCTTGATCAGCATGTGGTATTTTCCGTCAGACTCCAGGTAATTGATGTCTGCGTCGATCGTGGCGTATCCCCAGTCGAACAGCAAGCGCGGTTTGGTGAGCCTTGTGAAACTCTCGTCGGCATAGGAGTAATACATGCGGTCGTAGCCCTCCTCTGCCCGGTTCCAGAGCGAATAATAGACGAGGTACCCTCCTTTTTTCCCGTCCGCCCAGGTATAACCCGGATCCCAGAAGATCTGTGGAGCCCACACCCTGTTGATGGTGGAGTAGTCGCGGTAGGGATCGGGCGAGTCAGGGTCGCAGAAGATAGCAGCCCCCTTGCGGAAGTCGAAGGTCACGGATGTCCAGTTCACCATATCCTTGCTGCGAAGCAGGTCGATGCCATAGTTGTCCCATTTTCCCGACTTTCTCACACACATATCGGTGGTCACCATCAAGTAGCCTTTCCCATCATGGCTGCGGGTGATATAAGCATCGCGAGTGCCCCCTTCGATGCGGGCATGCTCCTCAGGATTGAAGATGGCATCGCCGTTGTTGAGGTCCTCGTAATGGTAGCCGTCGCGGCTCAGGGCATAGGCAGTGTACTCTCCGCGGTCGCTCATGTGGCAGTAGAGATATCCGTAGGTGCCTTTCTGCAGATTCTGTGCATGAAGTGCTGTCGTCAGCATCAAGGAGACGATCAGTAACGTTGTTTTTCTCATATCGGTCATTTACAGGTTATTCTTGGGGTTGCGCTGCAACACGCCGGCATCTTCGAGGAATTTCCTCACTCGCCGCTCATACTCCTCAGGATGATTGCGGAACGAGTGGGCATGGTCGGTGTCTTTCGTCACCCAGAGCTGTTTGGGCTGGGGTTTGGCCTCATAGAGGTCATACACCATGCGGGTGGGCACGAAGTCGTCGGAGTCGCCATGGATAAAGAGCATCGGAGCCTTGCATCGTCTCACCATCTCCACGGAGGAAGCCTCGCCAAACGACCACCCGTATCTCATTTTGCAGAGCAGGCTGGAGGTATACAGCAACGGGAACTCAGGCAATCCGAAACGTTTTTTGAGTTCACTGCCAAGTTCCTCCCATACGCTGGTGAAGCCACAGTCCTCGATAAAGCATCTCACCTGCCGTGGATAATCCTTGCCCGAGAGGTTCATGGTCGTGGAAGCACCCATCGACACCCCTTGGACGGCGATACGCGCCTCGCGGCTGTCACAGAAGAGAGAAGACGCCAGGGGCAACCATACCATCACGTCGTCGGCGTCTTTCCATCCCATCTGCACTTCGTCGCCATCGCTCAGGCCATGTCCATGAAGGTCGGGCATGAAGACATTGAGCCCCAAGCGGTCGCGGAACATCCTCGCGATCTTCAGCGTGGAGACATAATTGCAAGTATAACCGTGCAGGATGACGATGGTAGCAGCCGTGAGGCTGTCGGCAGGAGCATATACCGCATGCAGCTGACGACCATCGCGGGTGGTCATCGACGTATCTCGCATCACACGAGCCTCTCGCAAGCTGTCCGCCCACCTGGCCACATCGGGAGCCTCCTGTCTCAGATCCTGCATTCTCGTGGCGATGTCACGCCCTGAGAGGTCGCCAAGCGACAGGTCAACCATATACCAGCTGCCCCATGCCGTGGCAACAAGCAGGATGAGCAGGATGCCCACCATGGCCATCCCCAGCCTTCTTCTGGTCATCCGGGGTCAGAGTTTCTTTCTCAGTTCCTCGAGCGAGGCACGCAGCGAGGCGATTTTCTCCAGCGAGTCGCTGCGCTTCTTGCGCTCCAGTGCCACCACTGCTTCGGGAGCATTGGCCACGAAGCGCTCGTTGGCCAGTTTCTTCTCCACGCCGGCAAGGAATTTCTCCTGGTGCTGGAGTTGCGCTTCCTGCTTCTCAATCTCAGCAGCCACATCGATCAGACTGCCCAGAGGCACAGCAAACTCATCGGTGCCCACCATGAACTGTGCGGCATCCGCAGCCTTGCTCTCTGTGATTTCGAAGGAGCGCAGATTGTCCATCTTGCAAATCACCTCGCTGTATTTCACATAACTGTCAGTAGCCACCACTTGCAAGTCAAGCGGTTCTTTGGGAGCGATCACTTTCTGGTTGCGCACCATGCGGACGCCAGTCACCACCTGCTTCACGCGCTCAATCTCTGCGATGAGGGCAGCGTCACCCTCGGTGGGTGCGTCCATTCTGAGGCATTCGAGCATGATGCTCTCGCCATCTTTACGGTCGTAGAGGTGCTGCCATAATTCTTCGGTGATAAACGGCATGAACGGATGGAGCATTTTCAGCAGCGTGTCGAAATAGCCGAGAGTCTTCTCCATCGTCACACGGTCCATCGGTGATCCGTAGGCCGGTTTCACCATCTCCAGATACCAGCTGGAGAACTCATCCCAGAAGAGTTTGTAGACGGCCATCAAGGCCTCCGAAATGCGGTATTTCTTGAACAGGTCGCCCAGTTCGGCGTTTGTCTGACGGAGTTTGGCCTCAAACCACTCCGTAGCGATCCGGCACTCAGCCGGTTGGGGGATATCAGCCACCTCCAGACCTTTCACCAGTCGGAAGGCATTCCATATCTTGTTGTTGAAGTTACGTCCCTGCTCGCACAGTGTCTCGTCGAAGAGGATATCATTACCGGCAGGAGCCGAGAGCATCATGCCCATACGAACACCATCGGCGCCGTATTTGTCGATCAGCAAGAGTGGGTCGGGCGAGTTGCCGAGACTCTTCGACATCTTCCTGCCCAGTTTGTCGCGCACGATACCGGTGAAATAGACGTTCTTGAACGGGAACTTGCCCATATACTCCTCGCCGGCCATGATCATGCGGGCCACCCAGAAGAAGATGATATCGGGAGCCGTCACGAGATCCGACGTCGGATAGTAGTAGTTGATTTCCTCGTTGCCGGGATTATTGATGCCGTCGAAAAGGCTGATCGGCCACAACCAGGAAGAGAACCAGGTGTCGAGGGCATCCTCATCCTGACGCAGGTCGCTGAGCTGGAGGTCGGCGTTGCCGCTCTTCTCACGGGCCAATTGCAAAGCTTTCTCCGCATTCTCGGCCACAACGAAGTCGTCAGCATCATTGTAATAGTAAGCGGGTATGCGATGTCCCCACCACAGCTGCCGCGAGATGCACCAGTCCTGGATATTCTCGAGCCAGTTCTTATAGGTATTGACGTATTTCGAGGGATAGAACTGCATCTCGCCGTTGAGCACGGGAGGCAGGGCGATATCAGCAAAATGCTTCATGCTCAGGAACCACTGCAGCGAGAGCCTCGGTTCGATGGCGGTGTCGGGATTGCGCTCCGAATACCCCACCTTGTTGGTGTAATCTTCGATGCGCTCCATCAATCCGGCCTCGCTGAGGTCCTTCACGATCTGCTTGCGGCAGTCGAAGCGGTCCATGCCCACATAGAGCGGTGACTGCTCCGAGATCGTGCCGTCGGCGTTGAAGATGTCGATGGTCTCCAAATTGTGGGTCTTGCCCAGCATGTAGTCATTGGTGTCATGAGCGGGAGTGACTTTCAGACATCCCGTACCGAACTCGATATCCACATAGCGGTCCTCGATCACGGGGATGACGCGGCCCACGAGCGGCACGATCACCTTCTTTCCCCTGAGCCACTGGTTCTTGGGATCTTTCGGGTTGACACACATGGCAGTATCGCCCATGATCGTCTCCGGGCGCGTGGTGGCCACCACAGCATAGAAGCCGTGCTCATCGCAGTGGACGACATTGCCCTCAGCGCGGAGTGCTTCCACATCGGTGATGCCAGACTCGCCGGCGACATAGTATTTCAGATGGAAGAGATGGCTCTGCTCCTCTTTGTAGACCACTTCCTCGGTGGAAAGGGCTGTCAGCGCTTTCGGGTCCCAGTTGACCATGCGCAGGCCACGGTAGATTAAACCTTTATTATATAAGTCGACGAAGACTTTAATGACACTTTCGCTTCGCTTCTCGTCCATTGTGAACGCCGTGCGGTCCCAGTCGCAGCTGGCGCCCAGACGCCGCAACTGCTTGAGGATGATGCCGCCATGCTCATGGGTCCAGTCCCACGCATGCTTGAGGAACTCCTCGCGGCTCAGGTCCATTTTCTTGATTCCTTGTTCGGCAAGCCGTTTCACCACTTTGGCCTCTGTGGCGATGGAGGCATGGTCGGTGCCCGGCACCCAACATGCGTTCTTGCCCTCCATGCGCGCCCTCCTGACGAGGATGTCCTGGATGGTGTTGTTGAGCATGTGTCCCATGTGGAGCACGCCCGTCACATTGGGTGGCGGTATGACAATCGTATAGGGTTCACGTCCGTCGGGTTTTGAACTGAAAAGCTTGTTGTCAAGCCAATACTGATACCATTTCGACTCCACTTCCTGCGGAGTGTACTTGCTTGCTAATTCCATGTTTTATCTGTGCTTCAAATCATTTTGGCTGCAAAGTTATGAAATAAAGCTGATTTATATGCACGTTTTTACATTATTTTTGGACGAAATGAATAGGATGGATGATAAAAAAGTCGTATATTTGCATTTCATTAGAACAACTATCGCTTTATGGGCAAAAAGAAAAAATCGGTGATTCTCACCCTGTGTCTGATGGCCTTCATGTCGGGCAGCGCGCAGGAGAAGGATGTGGAAGCCACTGTGGCCGCGGATATCGTCAGCCAATACATCTGGCGCGGCCAAGACCTGGGGCACGTCTCTTTCCAGCCGACGCTCGGTGTAGGATTCAAAGGACTGTCGCTCACGGCATGGGGCAATGTGGGCATCAGCGATGCGCACGACACCAAGGAGATCGACCTCACCCTGGCCTACTCTACCGGCGGTTTCAATATCGGACTGACGGATTACTGGACGGATGAGGGTCTTGACCCTTGCAACCGCTATTTCAAATACGACGCCCATGGCACCAACCATGTTTTTGAGGCCAACGTGGGCTATGATTTCGGCGTGGCCTCCGTCCAGTGGTTCACGAATCTCGCCGGGAATGACGGAGTCAACGAGAGCGGGAAGCGCGCCTACAGCAGCTATATGGAAGTGGCCGCACCTTTCCGTCTGGGCGGATTGGATTGGAATGCCGCCATAGGCATAGTACCCTATACGACTGACTTTTACGACGTGGAGGGCTTCGCCGTGACCAACGTGTCGCTGCAAGCCACAAAAGACATAGCCATCACCGAGAGGTTCAGCCTCCCCGTATTCGCCGCTGTCTGCGCCAACCCACGTTCTCAAAAAGCCTATTTCGCATTCGGATTCACCCTGCAACCCTGAAAGCGATGAACGACAATGATTATTCACAGCTAACATACATCACAAGAAAATGTCTATCAAGAAACTGATGCTATTGGGAGTCCTTGCCATAGGAGGATGTCCGTCGGCCATCGCCCAGGACAGTGAGCCACTGATCGGTTGGCCACAGGAAGGTTTTTATACTCCCTATACCACACAATATATGGTGCCGCTGAACAAGGAAGTACACTTCCACGGATTGCCCTCCACTTACACCGACGATGCCCACCAATGGCACTGGCAGTTGCCGGGAGCCACACCTTCTGAGGCCGATACCCAAGAGGCCACTGTCAACTATGCTGAGGAAGGCATCTACGATGTGACCGTGACGCTTGACTCCAAGCACCAGCAGGAAGCCGTCAAGGGGTTGAGAGCCGGCGGTGCTGCATATATTTGGAACATCGCCACTGAGGAGAAGCCGAAACTCTCGACGATAGCCCTCGGATGGTTTGGTTACTATGGCGGCACCAACTGGCTCGGCATGAAGAAATTTGCCGAGTATTTCCATGCTCCAGGTGCGCCGGCCTGTATCGACAGCGTGGCCATTTGGTTTGGGTCGTATGCCGTGGCCACCGCCAGCGCCGAACTCACCGTCAGCATCGCCTCGAAAGGCCAGGACGGGATGCCCGGCGAAACGATAGGAAGCACCACGCTCTCCGCCGGCAACCTCGTGAAGTCGACCACCACGCCCACTTGTTTCAAATTCGACCAGCCCATCAGCGTCGATAGTGACTTCTTCGTAGTGATAGAAGGATTCCCCGATGCCCTTGGCGACGATGTGGCCATGCTCTGCGTACGGCGGGATTACGGAGAGACCTGCACCGTCTATCACCTGTTGGAAGACGAGGGGCCGAACGACCAGCCCATGGGCACATACTCCTGGTATCCCAACGAGGATGACCCCGCCTCTTTTGCCATCTCCCCATGGTTGAGATATGCCACAGGAAGCGGCATCAGGCAGTCGGCCAGTGAGCCAAGTCCTGTCATGGCACTTCAGGGCCGTACGCTCATCCTCAGCAGCCCCGTCAAGCACCTCCGCATCGTCAATGCCGCTGGAGCACTGATGATGGAGTCCCTGTCACCCTCCTCCTGCGTAGACCTCAGTGGCCTGCCCCAAGGAGTCTATCTGATCCAGGCTGACGACAGCCATACAAAAATCCTAATCCCGTGACATCATGAAAACAAGAAGCCTTCTCACCCTGTTGCTGATCATGGCTTGCATGGCACTCTCCGCTCAGGAAATATCCACCAAACAAGCCCTGAAATTGATTAAGAAATCAAGGCTGCGCTGCTCCAGGCCCGATTTTATGAGCGACGATCACAAATGCATGGATTTCATCTATGAAATGGGCAAGCTCGACATCGGGAAACTCGAGGAGATCGCCAAGAGCGCAGAGGCCCGGCAAGCCCAGAACCAGCAGATCAGCAAGGCCGTCGCACATCTGAAAGAGAGCGAGGAGCACGTCGCGAAGGCTTTGGAACAAATCCACCGCGAGCAGATCAGGTATGATTTCTTCGCCAGTCAGAAACGGGAACTGGAAGCCGACCGGGAAGCGATGAGCCGACAAGCCCCCACTTCCCCTTTGGTGAGGGTCCATTATTCTGAGGGCGGCATGATGTACAACCCGATGATGCCGATGGAGATTTCCAAGAGCGAAGACGGGAAAGTCGTGGGCAGTTGCGGAAGGGATGGCGCCAAGAAAGAAATAGACCCCAAGGCACTGGACGAGATCGGGAAGCTGATCATCGAAAGGAAGATCTACACACTTCTTCCCAGCTACCACATGATCAAGAGTCCCCTGCCCGACATTCCCGAAGTGATCATGCTCGACGGCATGGCATGGCACCTGGAAATGGAATACGCCGACGGCACCACCATCATTTCCTCGGGCGAGCACTCCACAGGAGAGGATGTCGGCAAGGTGGCAGGAATGATGGCCGACTACCTCAAGCATCTGAGCCCCAACCAAGAGAGAAGATAAACACCAGATTGTTAAACAACCCACATATAAATTAATACGCAGAACATGCATACCAGAGAAGAAAAACTTGAGGCGTTCGGCCGACTGCTCGACGTGCTCGACAGGCTCAGGGTGGAATGCCCTTGGGACCGGAAACAGACCAACGAGAGCCTTAGGCCCAACACCATAGAGGAGACCTTCGAACTTTGCGATGCCTTGATGAAAGACGACATGCAGGGTATCTGCAAGGAACTCGGCGACGTGCTCATGCACGTCTGCTTCTATGCTCTCATCGGACAAGAAAAAGGCGACTTCGATGTGGCCGATGTCTGCAACAAGCAAGCCGACAAGCTCATCTTCCGCCATCCCCATGTCTATGGCAAGGAGAAAGCCGACACCGCAGAACAAGTATTGCAAAACTGGGAACAGATCAAGCTCAAGGAGAAGGACGGCAACAAGACCGTGCTCTCTGGAGTTCCCACAGCTCTTCCCAGCATCATCAAGGCCTACCGCATCCAGGAGAAAGCCCGCAACGTGGGCTTCGACTGGGAAGACCGTACCGACGTTTGGAAGAAGGTCAGGGAAGAACTGGATGAACTGGAGGCGGAGCTGGAGAAAGGCGACAAGATGCGCTCGGCGCATGAGTTGGGCGACTTCCTTTTCGCCACCATCAATGCCGCCCGCCTCTACCATCTGAATCCCGACAATGCCCTGGAGCACACCAACCAGAAATTCATCCGCAGGTTCAACTATGTGGAGCAGCACTCCATCCGCATCGGCAAGCCATTGACAGAAATGACCCTACAGGAGATGGACCAGCTCTGGGAGGAAGCCAAGGCCCTGGAGAAAGAAGAATGAATCATCGAAACCAACCATCAACAACTATGAAGATATCAAGAATAGCAGGAACGCTGCTTTTGGCAGCCATCATCGTGGTCGGCTGCAAGAAAAAGGAGGAGCATAATCTCCCGACGGTCAACCTGAATACCGAGGAGGTCAACGAAGGCGACAGCACCGTCTACGGAGAATGCGTCGACGCAGCCATGAACTCCATCGCCGTGCTCACCAACAACGGCGACACCATCGAATACACCTACGACAGTTCCGAAGGCGACGCCGATGTGCAGGGTGGTGTTTTCATGGGCGACAAGATGGCCATCATCGGAGTTATCGGCCAAGAAGAGAACACTGCGCGCAAAGTCATCAACATCACTTCGCTCCTCGGCCGATGGGCCAGCCTCGACAAGAACTTCGAGATCAAGGACGGCGGCGTGGTGGAATCCAGTGTCACAGCCGAATCCAACCCCTACACCTCCTGGAAGATTTTCAACGGGAAGTTGATCCTCTCCAAAGACACCTTCGATGTGCTGAGCCTTGGCCCCGACTCCCTGTATCTGGAGAACGACAAAGGCATTTTCGCCTATAAACGCCAAGTCGAACCCTGATGGAACCCTTCCGAGTCTATGTTCTGGGCTGTGGGAGTGCCAAACCCACCACGCGCCATCTCGCCTCTTCGCAACTGGTCGAGATCCGGGGCAAACTTTTCATGGTGGACTGCGGCGAGGGGACACAAGTGCAGCTGAGGCATACTCATGTCAGATTCCAGAAGATCGGCGCCGTATTCATCTCCCATCTTCACGGCGACCATTGCTTCGGACTCATCGGACTGATCAGTTCGTTCGGACTGAGTGGCCGCTCCCTGCCACTGCATGTCTACGCCCCGGCTGAGTTGGGACCGATGCTCGATGCCATGCTCAAGCTATGGGGACAAGGATTGGAATTCGAGGTTATCTTCCATGCGGTCGACACTTCGGCCACACAAGTCATCTACGAAGACAAGAGCCTCACTGTCACGACGATACCTCTGGAGCACAGAATGCCCTGTTGTGGCTATCTCTTCCGAGAGAAACCATCGCTCCCCCATATCCGCCGCGACATGATCGACTATTTGCACATCCCAGTCAGCCAGATTATGAATATCAAGAATGGCGAAGACTGGACTGACGAGGAGGGGCACGTCATCCCCAACAATCAACTGGTCACCCCCTCCGATCCACCCAGGGCCTACGCCTATTGCTCCGACACGAGATACATGCCACAGCTGCATCGACTGGTGGAAGGGGTCGACCTGCTCTATCATGAGAGCACCTACGACAGCCGTTTCCAAGACCTGGCCGGCAAATACGCCCACAGCACGGCAGCCGAAGCCGCCACCGTGGCCCGTGACGCCCATGCGCGCCGGCTCATGTTGGGACACTACAGTGCCCGCTACGACGACGAGACCATCCTGCTCGAGGAAGCAGGTCACATCTTCTCCCACACCATCCTCGCCAACGAAGGATTGGTGGTAGAAATCTAAGCCCAAATTCTGACCGTCATCAGCTGGATGCGGCTAAAAAAAATCATCAACTACAAAACTATCTACTGTGAAAAAAATGATGTCTGCACTGGGCCTGCTATGGCTTTCAGTGAATGTGTCCTTGGCTCAAGGAGCCATCGATGAACAGCTCTCACGGCATGATTTCTTCTATGCCGGGCAGAGCAAGCAACGCAGAATGTTTGTCGTCAAAGACGGACAAGTGAGTTGGTCATACAACGACCAGTTGCGCCGGGGAGAGATCAGCGATGCCATCCTGATGAGCGACGGGCACATCCTCGTGGCTCATCAATATGGTGTGGCAGAAGTCACCCAGGACCAGCAAACCGTATGGAGTTATGCCGCCCCCGAAGGTACGGAGATCCACACCGCGCAACCCATCGGGAAGTCGCATGTCGTCTTCGTGCAGAACGGCCGCCCCGCCAAGGCCGTAGTCATGGAGATTCCTGGGTGCCGTATCGTGCGTGAGTTTGAGTTGCCCACTAACGAGAAGGGATCCGTACACGGACAGTTCCGCAACGCCCGTCTCACGTCCCGCGGCACTTTGCTGGTGGCCAATATGGCCATGGGTTGCATCCATGAGTTCACCTGCGACGGCAAGGAAGTTGACCGTTGGACGGGCTTCCTGCCCTGGTCGGTCGAAGAACTGCCGAAAGGAAATCTCCTCATCACAGGCCGCAAAGGACATCTCCAGGAGATCACCCGCCAAGGAGAGACCGTCTGGGAGCTGAACACCACCGACTATGGTGTGACCCAGCCTCAGAAGACGGTCCGCCTGAAAGACGGTGGTCATTTGATCAACAACTGGTATAACGAATGGAACAAGACCCCGATGGACACCACGAACGCACCCGTCCAGGCCATTGAGGTCGACAAGGACGGCCACCTGGTATGGCAGTTGCGGTCGTGGAAGAATCCCGACCTCGGTCCGTCGACCACCATCCAACTCCTCAGCGCCCCTGTTAACCGCGACCGCCTGTTCTTCGGAGAGTTCAATGCGAGGGCACCCAAACTGTTTGTCGCGCCCAACCAGCCCATCGGCACTGGACGGGGAATCCATCCCGGACGTGTGGCCTGGGTTCACGCCCCCGGTGTGGCCCGGTGGGACGGGAAAACGGGTTTGTGGGTGGAAGACCGCTGGAACGACCAGTCGAAGGCTGACGCCATGATACCCGAGGCCATCATGCAACTCACTGGAGAAACCACCCCGAAGAAAGCATGGAAAGCACTGTTCAAACACTTCAACAAGACCCACCAACGAGGTAACCGGGGCTATCACCGGGGGGAGACCATCGCCGTGAAACTCAACCTCAACAATGCCATCACCCATCACGACACCATCGAACTCAACTCCTCTCCCTTCGTCACGCTGGCATTGGTGAAATCGATGGTGACAGATGGTGGCGTGCGGCCGCAGGACATCGTGCTCTGCGAACCCAGCCGTGCCATCACCGACAGCATCTACAACAAGGTTCACAGGGCATTCCCCGGAGTGCGCTTCATCGACAATATCGGGGGTGACGGGCGCGAGAAATGCGAGTATTATCCCGAACAGATCGTCTACTCCGTCGACAATGGGAAGATGGCCCGCGGACTGGCGAAATGTATCGTCGACGCCGACTACCTCATCAACTCCGCACTGCTCAAGACCCACTCCGGACCTGGAGTCACCCTGACCGGCAAAAACTGGTATGGCGCCACCGACATCCATCTGCTCTGGCGGCAGAATGCCCATAACAACGTGAGCCAGGACAAGCGCAACGGCAAACCAGGCTACAAAACCTTCGTCGACTTCATGGCTCATAAGAATCTTGGGCAGAAAACCCTTCTGTTCCTCATCGACGGCACCTATGGGTCACGTGACGTGAACGGTGCCCACAACCCCAAATGGATGAAAGAGCCTTTCAACGGCGACTGGGCCTGTTCGGTCATCGTCTCACAAGATGAAGTGGCGTGCGACGCCGTCGGCATGGATATCATCATCGGCGAATGGCCGGAATTCGGCAGCCTGAACTACTGCGACGAATACCTGCGCGAGGCGGCCAGCATCCCGCAGGCTCCCAGCGGCACCATTTACAAACAAGACGGGAAACCCGTCGAGCAGCCTCTCGGAGTCTTCGAGCACTGGAACAACCAGAAAGAGCGCAAATACACCAAAATAGACCTGAAATACAAGAAACTATGATGAGAAGAGCATGCGGCGTGCTGATGCTCATGGTTTTTGCCATGACCCTATCGGCACAGGTGACAGATGCTTTTCACGGCATCCTGCCCGTGACCGACCCGTCGATGAAGAAAAGCCTGAACGGAGAATGGGATATCAAGGTGATAGGAGAAATAGCTACTCAGGAAGAAGCGGGTCTCCATCAGCCCATTCCTGCCATCGACGGCAGTTGGCAAAAGATTCCTGTTCCGGGATGCTGGGAAGCCTATGGACTCTGCCAGCCGAAATACGACAGTGCGAGCCCGCTGACCGGCTATTACCGCACCACGTTCACCATTCCAGAGGCCTGGAAAGGCCAGCGCATCGTGCTCCGTTTCGACGGTGTGCTCTATGGCTATGACCTGTGGATCAACGACCACTATGTGGACTCCTGGCGTTCGGGGTACAACACCGCTCTTTTCGACATCACCGACTACCTCATCCCCTCGAAGCGGAAAGGGAAGGTCTGGGAGGTTTCACAGCAGTTGGCCATGCGTGTCATCACCCAGTTTCCGGGCAGTGATTTCGACTATAACGACGACTGGGCCCCCAGCGGAATCTTCCGCGACGTGACTCTGATGGCCGTCCTAGAGACACACCTGAGCGACCTGACCATCACCACGAAAAACAATGGCGAAGTAGATGTCATCGCTGAAGTTGCTCATGCCACCAAGAAAACAGAAGTGTCTCATGAGATCCTCGATGCACAAGGCCGTTTGGTAGGCACGACAAAGGTAGACCGACCTCATCTGTGGACCGCTGAGACACCTTATCTCTATACGCTTCGCACCATCTTGACAGAAAAAGGGAAAGTCCTGCAGACCTTCGAGCATCACTTTGGGTTCCGGGAACTCACCATCGACGGCAACATCCTGAAACTCAACGGACAACCTATCAAACTGCGTGGCGTGACCAGTCACTCCACCGACCCGCTGACGGTGAAAGTCATCGACGAGGCCAGCATCCTGCGTGACATGAAGCTGATGAAGGAGGCTTCCATCAACTACATCCGCACATCACACTATCCCCGTGAGCCCCGTTTCTACGAATTGGCCGACTCGCTGGGGTTTTACATCATCGATGAGGTACCCTTCGGCTTTGGCGACAAGCATCTGTCTGACGAGTCCTTCTACCCCGTCCTTCAGCAACGGGCACAAGCCACCATCCGTCGCGACAAGAACCATCCCTCGGTCCTGATCTGGAGCCTCGGCAATGAGAATCCGCTGACCGACATCTGCATCCGTCTGGGCGACTATGTGCATCAGCAGCTCGACCCCTCCCGCCCCTATTGCTATCCTCAGGTGGGCAGCTACTTCCGTCGTTTCTTCGAGGGAGACCAAGCCAAGGGTTTCCCCTCCCCCGCACCCATCTATACACCCCATTATCCCACAACGGGACAGATAGCCGGGTTCTACCAGCACCTCGACCGTCCTGTCATCTTCACGGAGTATTGCCACACTTTGGGCATTTCTCTTGAGGACCACGACCGCCAATGGGAGATCATCGAGCACACCCCGGGCATCGCAGGAGGCTCAGTATGGGAATGGGTGGACCAGGGCATGCCCTTCCATGAGAAACTGAAAGACCGGTATGGGTATGAGGAACGGGTCTTCACCTCTGAGCAAGGAGGATTCGAGATGTACGGCAACAAGGGCACCGATGGCCTGCTCTATGCCGACCGCACGCCATTGCCCAACTATTATGAACTTCAGCACAACTATGCACGGGCCTTTATCAAGGACATCGACGGCGACGTGCTGCACATCGCCAACCGCTATGACTTCCTCGACCTGAAAGACCATGTCACCTTCCACTGGACGCTCACCAACGACCGCGATACCGTCAGGAAGGGATCTTTCAGTCCCAGTTGCCCCCCACACAGCATGGCAGACTATCGTCTGTCGCTGCCCCGGCAAACCGGGCTCTCCCTGCTGCAATTCGACATCGAGGATGCCCAGGGCAACACCTTCCTGCATCAAAGTTTCGTGCTCAACAAGCCGGCATTCACCCTGAAAGGCAGTGGCGACCCCATGGCTTGCATGCAGGAAGGACCGATGGTGCGCGTCGGGCGCAAAGCGACGATGGCCGAAGGCCTCAAGGTGAAAAACCAGCGGATAGAGAAATACCTACAGCCCCTGACCAATCCCTACGTCAAAGCCGACATCAAGACGACCGCCATCGCGGATGGCATACAAGTAGATTTCACGCTGACCCCCGACACGACCGACGCGTTCCTCTCTGAAGTGGGCATCGCCTATCTGTTGGACTCCCGTTTCGACCGGGTGCAATGGATCGGACAAGGTCCTTTCGCCACCTATCCCGGCCGGCATCAAGCCAACCGCTATGGTTTCTGGGCCAAACAGCAGGACGACATCTATTTTGAGGGCAACCGTATGGGCGTAGACGCAGCCTTCCTCAGCGACAAAGAAGGCAACGGAATCCTGGTTGTCGGCGACAGTCTGAACCTCAACTTCGAGCAGACCGACCGCGGACTGGTCCTGACCGTCAATGCCGCCGTATCGGGCCAAGGCCCCAAATTCGCCCGCACAGCATTTCCCGTCATCTCCCGACAGGTAGGGACCGTCACTGGCAAGTTCAACCTCTACCGCATCGACAAGCGACAATCCACACAGTCCCTCCGTCGTCTCTTCATCTCGCCTCAAGACATTCCGGCTCCCCACCATCCTTTTGAGACGCAATACGACACCTATCTCATGCGCTACAAGGACATTACGGAATAAAGCCAAACATTTCTAGTGTTTTGTAACATCTAAAAGTTGTATAAAATAAAAATTATTAGTACCTTTGTTGCGTCATCCACAACACGATACGATTATGCCTACACAGAAGTACGACGTGAGCCTGTCTACAACGGAGCGCAAACAGCTCACGAAGATTGTGAAATCGGGCAAAATGCCAGCAAGAACAATCATGAGGGCAAACATTCTGCTTGCCGTGGACAGGAACGGGAAGAGCCCCATGACAGTTCAAAAAGCAGCATTGGCCTTCAACACATCTGCCACAACAGTTCAGAAAGTCCGGGCTTGCTATGGGGAGAGGGGGCTCGATGCCACATTGAGCAGGAAGAAGCGGAAGGCCCCTCCTGTAGCCGCCAAGGTGACGGGCGACGTGGAAGCACGCATTATAGCACTTGCATGCACAGATCCTCCCAAGGGATATGCAAAATGGACGCTGAGACTTCTTGCCGACAGGTCGGTGAAGTTGGGCTATGTCGACTCAATCTCACATACACAGGTCGGTCGCATCCTAAAAAAAACGAATTCAAGCCTCACCTAAAGAAATGCTGGTGTATCCCCTCGAAAAGCAGCGCATCCTTCGTGGCCGCTATGGAGGATGTGTTGGAGGTATACAGCCGCCCTTTCGACAATCGGAGGCCGGTTGTCTGCATGGATGAGAAGCCCGTTCAACTTCTTGCC
>OCTW011600958.1_pt1 | contig 22801 bp, 11 predicted proteins | sample 1539671 | NCBI WGS metagenome assembly OCTW01 (sample SAMN02144230, study PRJEB22623) | gut metagenome | biome: sheep rumen | host: Ovis aries | place: New Zealand
TACGCCCCCGCTCCTACGGAGCACCCCCTCTATCTTAGAGGGGGAGCCGTCTCCTTGCCATCAAAAGCAGAACGGCTTGCAAGCTCCCCCCCCTAAGCGGGGTCCCCTCTGGGGAATTAGAAATGGATTTCCTCGCGTAGCGAGGGGGTGGCAGCTTGCTGCCGGGGGCGTATGATACAAACTTAACAGTAACAGGCGCGTATGACCATTTCGCAGGTAGTGTTATCTGTGCCAACATCTATATTATTGCCTTTTTTTCCGTGTTGCTACCCGACATGAGCTGAAAAGGAAAGTAAAACCACATGTATTTTTGGATATTACGCACAGAACACTTATTTTTGCAAGCAAATGATTATTAAACGCCTGATAATAATATTATCTCTCGCCTTTTTCTCGCTGCCACTGTGTGCGCAGAGCGACGACTGGGACGCCTTTGCCGAGGAATACATGAACGAAATCCTTGACGAAGAAGAGGAAGGCGGCCGGCAATTCTATGAGGAGCTGCTTGAGATGCACCGTCATCCTCTCAATATTAATAAGGTTACGCGCGAGGATCTGCTGCGTTTGCCTTTTCTCAGCGATGCGCAGGCCGACTCAGTGCTCAGCCTTATCAACAAGCAGCACGGCCTGCTGTCAATGGGCGAACTGATGTTTGTCCGCAACCTGGAATACAAGCAGCGCAAATACCTGGCACTATTTTTCTTTTGTCCTGACGACCAGGGGTATTACGACAGAGGATTTCCGCCCGACTCAATAGTCAGCCGTCAAAGGCGCGCCTCGCCAAGGCAACAGTCCAAGGGGCTGCGCACAGAACTGTCGTCCACCTTCGGCATTCCTCTTTATAAGCGAGAGGGATTTCGTTCACACTCGCGTGAGGAACTGGCGCAATACCCCAACCGCCAATACCTTGGCAACAACATCGCCACCACACTGCGCTATCGCTCCTCACTCAACAACCGTCTCTCATGGGCTCTCACTGCACAAAAGGACGAAGGCGAACCCTTTGCCGAAGGCAAGAACGCGCTCTATGATTCTTACTCCGCATTCATCATGGGCAAAGGCGAAGGAACCGTACAGAAATGGATTGTCGGCGATTTCACCGCCCACTTCGGCCTCGGCCTCACCGTTGGCTCATCGGGCACAGACCCCATGAACGTGCTCTCCTCCATGCGCCCCAGGCAGGAAGGCTTTACAGCCCATACCGCCACCGACGAGGCACTCTTCTTCCGCGGCGGAGCCCTGGCCCTCAGCCTCGGCAAGGTAAACGTCATGGCCTTCGCCTCATGGCGTAAGCTCGATGCCACACTCAGTAGCGACAGCATATCAACCATCATCACCAATGGCTACCACCGCACACCCCTGGAGATGAGCAAGCGCAACAATATCGCAGCCCTGCAGGGAGGCATCTCTGCCAATGCCAGCCTGGGAATGCTGCAACTGGGCCTGCACGCCGTGCATACCCACTATGACACCCCCTTCCGCAACCCTACCGCCCTCTATAGGAAATATTACTTCACCGGTTCCGATTTCGGCAACTACAGCCTCACATATTCACTGCAGCGCGACGCCCTCCGCCTGTGGGGCGAGACAGCCACATCAGAACAGGGCGGCATAGCCATGCTGCACCGCGTGCAATACGCTCCGCATCACAAACTTATACTCAACCTGCTGCACCGCTACTACTCAACACACTATCTCTCTGCTACGGCCCAAAGCTACAAGATAGGCTCACGCATACAAAACGAGCACGGACTGATGCTTGGCATAACCTGTCAGCCCTCCAAAGTTTTGCAGCTCAAGGCCTACGCCGACATAGCCCATTTTCCCTTTGCCGTCTATGCCAGTGCCAACCCCAAAAACGCCCTGACAACCATGCTGCAGGCAGAATACACTCCCTACACCACCACCACATGGCAGCTGCGCTACAAGCTGCGCACACGCCCCGATGACAATAGCCTGAAGGAGCCCGACCAAAGAGTGCAACATACCTTCAAGGCACAATATCGCTACGCTGGTAACAAGATAAGCCTCACCTCAACAGCACAACTCAGCCTGCTCTCGCAGCCCGACAAGAGCAATAGCAGCGGATGGATGCTCTCGCAGAAAGCTACATTGAAAATAGCCAAGCCCAGCAGTATTAGCATGAGCGCTGCCTTGTTTCATACCGCCAGCTTTGCTGACGCTCTGCGCCTGTATGAACCAATACTGCTTTACTCCAGCGGCTACCCCGCACTCTACTATCACGGTATGCGCTTCTCAGCCTCTGCGCAACACAAGATCGGACCATTATACCTGGCTGTAAAGTATGCCCTGACCCATTACACCAACCGCAACACTATTGGCACTGGTCTGCGTCAATACAATGGTTCTACTCTGCAAGATATTCTTATTCAGGTGGCACTGCGCTTCTGATTAAAGAAAAATCACTAACTTTGCACTGCGTGACTTGGCCAAATAGTCAAATTGTGAAATCGTAAAATCGTGAAATAAAAACATGTCCACCATAATATATCCCTCTCCGATTTTTGGCCCCGTGCATAGTCGCAGGCTTGGCGTATCACTGGGTATCAACCTGATGCCGGCAGACGGCAAGGTATGCACGTTTGACTGCATTTATTGCGAATGTGGGTTTAATGCCGACCACAGGCCGACACTGAAAAGGCCGACCCGCGAAGAGGTGAGCACGGCTCTGGAGGCCAGGCTCCGCAGGATGAAAGACGAAGGTGTGCTGCCCGATGTGCTGACCTTTGCCGGCAACGGCGAGCCGACAGCCCACCCCGACTTTCTTAATATCATTAAGGACACCATAGCGCTGCGCAACCGCTACTGCCCTGCTGCCAAGGTATCTGTGCTCAGCAACGCCACCCTTATCATGAGGCCGCAGGTCTTTGAGGCGCTCACGCTGGTAGATAACAACATCCTCAAGCTCGACACCGTCAACACTGAATATATCAGGATTGTCAACCGACCGACCGGCCATTATGACGTTCGTGAACTGATAGAGAAAATGAAGGAATTTCGCGGCCACTGCATTGTGCAGACAATGTTTATGCACGGTATCAGCAATGGGCAGGACGTAGGCAACCTGACGGATAAGTATATAGACCCGTGGCTAAAGGCTGTGAAGGAAATCAGTCCACAACAGGTGATGATCTACACCATCGACCGCGAGACACCCGACCACGGACTCACCAAGGCAACTCATGAGGAGCTCGACAGCATAGCAGCCAGAATAGAAGTTATGGGCATCAAGGCAAGCGCATCCTATTAAAGTTTTCAAATGAATGGAGAATAAAGGACGATAGTCAAGACTATTTAGAAGTTAAGTAGTTAAGTAGTTAAGTAGTTAAGCCGTTACTCATGACTATTGTCCTCTATCTCCTTCTATCTTCTTCTATCTCCTTCTATCTTCTTTTATCTACTTTTAACTCCCTTAAAAATTAAAAAACATGTTACGTCGCGAATGGAAAGAACTGGGCTACATCAATGAGCCTTTACCCGCAAATATAGACTTGAAGGCAGAGATACGCCGCATGTGTAAGGAAAAAAATGCTGTTATCCTTGCACATTACTATACCGACGGCGCCCTGCAGGAGATAGCCGACTTTGTAGGCGACAGCCTTGCCCTGGCCCGCAAGGCTGCAGAGACAGATGCAGACATCATCGTAATGTGCGGAGTCCATTTCATGGGCGAGACATGCAAGATACTATGTCCTGATAAAAAGGTGCTCATTCCCGACCTCAACGCCTCCTGCTCGCTGGCCGAAAGCTGCCCCGCCGATGATTTTCGCAGATTTGTGGAGGCTCACCCAGGCCATAAGGTCATCTCCTACGTCAACACCACGGCAGCCACCAAGACGGTAACGGACGTAGTGGTCACCTCCGGCAATGCCCGCCAGATAGTAGAGTCTTTTCCAAAGAATCAAAAACTAATCTTCGGTCCCGACCGCAACCTGGGTGAATATATTAACAGCATCACTGGTAGAAAAATGCTTCTTTGGAACGGTGCATGCCATGTTCATGAGCGTTTCTCTGCCGAGGCCATCCTTCGTCTCAAGGAGCAGTACCCGAATGCCAAGGTGCTGGTACACCCCGAGTGCAAGGGTCCTGTGGTAAAGCTGGCCGATGTGGTAGGGTCCACTGCCAAACTGCTGAAATTTGCTGTGGAGAGTGATGACAGGCAATTCATCGTTGCCACCGAGAGCGGCATCCTTTTTGAGATGCAGCGTCGTGCTCCTCATAAAGAGTTTATCCCTGTACCGCCTGAGCAGTCAGAGTCAACTACTTTCTGCAGCTGCAACGAGTGCTCCTATATGAAACTCAACACCATAGGCAAGCTCTACCTCACCCTGCTCCACGAGTGGCCGGAGGTAGAAGTTGAGCCCGAGGTTATTGCCAAGGCACGCCGTCCCATCGATGAGATGCTACGTATCAGTGCAGAACTGGGAATTTGAAAGCCACTGGCCCCCTGGCCCCCTCCTCCTGGCCCCCCTCTTATCCCCCCTAAAGGGGAGGAAAAAGGTTAGAGGTTATTGGTTATAGGTTATAGAAGCCAAGTCCGGAAACCTAATTCTCAATTATCAACTCTCAATTATCAACTCTCAATTATCAACTGGTTAGAGGTTATTGGTTATAGGTTATAGAAGCCAAGTCCGGAAAGTAATTTTCAATTTTCAATTTTCAATTTACTAACGTCCTCTATCTCCTTTTATCTCCTTTTACTCCCTAAAAATTTTCATATCTCAAATTAATTTCGTACCTTCGCGCCACAAATAAAACTCCGCACTGGTTTCCTTGTGGTAAACCATCACCACGTCAAGGAATTAATAGGGAATCAGGTGAAAATCCTGAACAGGCCCGCTGCTGTGAGTTCTGTTTTCATCTTTGTAGTAATACCACTGCCCTGGCTATGCTTAGAGGCATATCTTAAGGGTGGGAAGGTTACAAGGATAGTGAACGAGTCAGAAGACCTGCCAGTGCATAGGGAGAAATGTTTAACGCTCTCGCGGAACAGAGCATAGACAAAGCAGCTGATGCGTAACTTTTCAGCCACTCTTGTGGCTTTGTTTGCTGTGTGCTGCAGCATAGGCAGAGCGTACTCCCGTCCTTGCCGGCTGCCATCCCTGCCTGACGACTCCTTAGCCGCCCGGCTGGATGAGGTGCGCATTGTTGCCAGCCGCAAGAGCAGTGAAGACATCGTTGCCCACCAAAAGCTGAGCGGCCAACGTCTGCAAGGGCTGAGTTCTCATAGCGTGGCAGACGCGATACGCTATTTCTCCGGCATCCAGGTTAAGGACTACGGCGGGGTGGGCGGCCTCAAGACTGTGGACATGCGCTCCATGGGGAGTCATCACATGGGAGTGTTCTACGATGGCATCCAGCTTGGCAATGCTCAGAACGGCCAGATTGACCTGGGGCGTTTCTCTATGGACAACATTGAGGAGATCTCGCTCTACAACGGCCAGAAGTCGAGCATTTTCCAGTCAGCCAAGGACTACGGCGCCTCAGGCACCATATATCTACGTAGCCGTCGTCCTCGCTTCATGCGCGGCCAACGCCGCAACATACGGGCCGCCTGCCGCACAGGTTCTTTCGGTCTGATCAACCCGTCGCTACTGTGGGAGGAGAAAGTCAGCGACAACGTAAGTGCCCAGATAAGCGCAGAGCTGACCCGTGCCACGGGCAAGTACCGGTTTCGCTACCGCAAGGTGTTCAGCGACGGCACCGTAGCCTGGGACACCACGGCCACGCGCCAGAACGGCGACCTGCGCTCCGTTCGTCTGGAGGGCAGTCTCTACGGTCTGTCGGAGCATGGGCGCTGGCAGGGCAAGGCGTATTACTACAGCTCGGAGCGCGGCATACCGGGCGCCATCGTCAACAATGTGTGGAAGCACAGCCAGCGTCAATGGGACAAGAGTCTGTTTGTGCAGGGCTCGGTGGAGCATCGCTTTGGCGAGAACTACGAGCTGATGGTCAACGCCAAGTTGGCCTTCGACAAGATGCGCTATCTCAACCCCGACACGACCCTGATGTATATTGACAACACCTTTCGCCAGAAGGAGGCATACCTCTCCGTAGTCAACCACTATAAAATAAATAAGGTGTATGACGCAGCCCTGTCCGCCGACTGGCAGTGGAACTCACTTGATGCCGACATAGTCCGTTTTGTCTACCCGCGGCGCAACACGGTGATGGTGGCCGCTGCCGGCACCGCCGCATGGAGCCGCATAAAGCTGCTGGGCAGCCTGCTGGGCACCTTCGTCCACGACAACGCCCGGAGCGAGACCACCCGCAAGCTCACACCCGCACTATACATCAGTGCATACCCCCTGAGCGACAAATCCTTCTACCTGAGGATCTTCTACAAACGGATGTTTCGTATGCCTACATTCAATGACTTGTACTATACCGACTTCGGCAACATTTCGCTGAAGCCGGAGTATACCACACAATACGACGCAGGCGTTTGCTATAAAAAAGACCTTCGCCATGGAATACTGCGCCAGCTGGAGGTTAATACCGATGCTTACTACAACCGCGTGAGCAACAAGATTGTGGCTGTGCCCAAGGGTAGCGGCCAATATAGATGGATGACGATGAATCTGGGGCTTGTCAAGATAGTGGGGGCCGAAGTGCAGGCCGGGACGCAGTGGGAGCCGATGAAAGAACTGCTGGCGTCGCTTCACCTGAGCTACACCTGGCAGCTGGCCCGCGACTATAGCGACCCCACTGACCGCGACAGCTACGGTGGCACCTACAAGGGGCAGATTGCCTATATCCCCCGCCACAGCGGCTCAGCCACGGCCAACATACAGTATCGCCGCTGGGGACTGAACTACAGTTTCATCTATGTGGGCGAGCGCTATCATAACTCCGCCAATATACGCGCCAACCACGAGGAGCCGTGGTACACCCACGACCTCGGCCTGACCCGCGACTTCCGCTTCCGCGGCTGGGGGCTCAGTCTGGCGCTGGAGTGCAACAATGTGTTTGACCAGCAGTATGACGTGGTGCTCAACTATCCCATGCCCGGCCGCAACTGGAAAATGACAGTAAAAATAAAAGTATAGTTCAAAAGCCTTTATCATTTCACAATTCTCAATTTTCAATTCTAAATTCTAAAAGGTTCTCATGCGCGCGTACATTATTTATATATATATCATGACGGCTGCGGCCCTGCTGGGCAGCTGCCGTAACGAAAACGAAATCTTCGTGCCCGATGAGATCAGCGTAAATATCCCCGAATACACCAGCATACACGGGTTCTACCTACTCAACGAGGGCAACATGGGCTCCAACAAGGCTACCCTCGACTACTACGACTACACCACTGGCACTTACACCCGCAACATCTACGGCCAAGCCAACCCTTCGGTGCCCAAGGAGATGGGCGACGTAGGCAACGACATAGCCATCTACGGCAGCCGCCTCTGGGCAGTGATCAACTGCTCCAACAAGGTGGAGGTGATGGACGCCGCCACAGCTCGCCGCATTGGGCAGGTGGACATTGCCAACTGCCGCTACATACGTTTCCATGAGGGCTACGCCTACGTGACTTCCTACGCCGGTCCCGTGGTAATCAAGCCCGACTATGAGCAACGCGGCTTCGTGGCCAAGATTGACACCGCCACACTCCAGATAGTCGATACATGCCTTGTGGGTTTCCAACCCGACGAGTTGGAGATTGCTGACGGCAAAATCTACGTGGCCAATTCGGGCGGCTACATGGTGCCCAACTATGAAAACACCGTCAGCGTTATAGACCTCAATACCTTCCGCGAGGTGAGGCGCATACCCGTGGCCATCAACCTGCACCACCTGCGCGCCGACCGCCACGGCCAGCTGTGGGTGAGCAGCCGCGGCGACTACTACGGCGAACCGTCGCGCCTCTACTGCATCAACATAGGGCGCGAGCAGGCCTGCACCGACTATGGCATCACCGACCGCGCACTCTGGCTCGACTCGGTGGACGTGGCAGTGAGCAACTTCCACATTGACGGAGACTCCCTCTACCTCTACAGCGGCGAGTGGAGCTATCAGCTGATGGACTGGACCGTGACCTACGGCATCGTCAACACACAGACCCACCAGCTGCTGACTCGCAACTTCATAACCGACGGAACAGACCGGAAAATCCAGATGCCCTATGGCATCAAGGTAAACCCCATAACCAAGGATATCTACGTCACCGATGCCAAAAGCTACGTAACACCCGGCACTCTCTGGTGTTTCGGCCCCGACGGAGCAGCCAAATGGAGCGTACGCACCGGCGACATACCGGCACATATAGTATTTTATTAAAGTTCGAGAGTAGCCAAGTCCAAATCATACTCCTTACTCCCAGAAAATTCCAATTTCAAATAACCAATAAAATTATGTTCACACATTTCAAAACCAATTTCACACTGCTATTATTAGCACTGCTGAGCATCATTCCCTATGCGGCAAAGGCTGACAGGGAGATTAATCAGCTACAGTTTGGCAAGCAGGTAATCACCGTTGCCAGCGATGAAGTAATCACCTTCTACGACTTCATGGGCAGCAGCAACATTTCAAGCAGCAGCTCGAGCAACTCGCAGTCGCTGACCGTTTTCACTCCGGCAGATGCGGGAAAGTCAATTCAAATCACTTTTGAGGAAATTGACATCATTCCCGATATGTCTTCCGGCAGTTATCCCGCCTATATGAAAGTGTATAGCGGAACGCCGTCTGACGAAGGCCTTACATGGGCAACAAAGGCCAGTGATGTCAAGAAAGACTCGCCACTTCCTGACGGTAACATTCTCGTCACCCGTGGAGGTATGACCAATAGTGAATCCTATTCTTCTACCACCCCAGAGACCTATGTCTCAGCTGCAGCCGATGGCAGCATGGCTGTAGGTTTTATCTATGTCTATGCTAAGAATTGTAAAGGCTGGAAGGCTACAGTAAAAGCTGTCCAACTGGAGAACATGACGGTCACCGGTGCCGGCAGCAACTATGACGGCGTGATGGCAGTCCCCTCCTCCAAGCAGGGCGTGGTTCTGGCCAATGCTTATGTCACCGCCGAAGGCGTTATGAATCCCGACAATGTTACTGGCATCTGGTTCAAGCTGACGCAGAACGAGGGTGCCGTTGATCCCACCGCGCTAAAGCTCTACAAGGGCGACACAGAGGTAAGCACAACTATTGCCGCCGATGGCGACAGCTATAAGTTCTCTCTCGACGAAGCCCTCAGCGACGGCACCACCACCTTCACCGTCAAGGGTGACTTCCTCGGCACTGCCGCTATAGGTGCCAAGGTGCAGACAGACATCGTCAAGATTGCCACCGCCGCCATTGCTGACGGCATCAGCCCCTTCACTGCCGGAAGCAGCATAACGGTGGAGAATCCAGCCCTTGTGCTGATGACCGCCACACCGCAGACCGTGACCGTAGATGAGACTCCTCTGCAATTCTACGACGAGGGCGGCAAGACCGATGGCATCGTCTCCAAGACCAATGGCCAGGTAACTTTCCTCTCTGGTGTAGAGGGCAAGAAAGTGATGGTCGATTTCACCACGAACAAGATATGGCACGGCACTCTCTATAATCAGGAACTGCGCATCTACAACGGCACCGAGGTTAATGCCGCCAATCTCATCAAGACCCTCCAGCAGGGCGAGACAGGCATTGTCCGCTCCACAGCCGCCGACGGTGCACTGACAGTTGTGCTCTTCAGCGATGCCAGCAACAGCATTGCCGCCGACGGATGGGAGGCAGAGGTGAGCCTGTTTACCCCGCAGCCTATGGATTTCAACGGCATAACCACCGCAGCCGCCTCCACCGAAACCGTGGCAGCTGGCGATACCGACCAGGATATGCTTACCCTTACCGTAAAGGCCCTGAACACAGAGCCTGCCATGCAGGTTACCAAGATGGCCTTCACCACCGACGGCACTAACGAACTTGTAAGCAAGGCCGCCCTCTACTTCGGCACCACCAAGGTGGGCGAGACAGTGGTAGAAGGTTCCGCCTTCGACATCACCCTCGCCACGCCGCAGACACTGACCGAAGGCGACAACCTGTTCACCCTCAAATATACCGTCAGCGATGAGGCTCTCAACAACCAAACCCTCTCTGCCAAGGCTGTCAGCGTCAGCGCGACTGTCAACGGCGCAGAAAAGACGGAGACTATCAGCGAGGCCATCGTGGCCAGCCGCAAGGTGAAGAACATAGTCATCTCCCACGCTGACCAGGGCACAGTGACCAAGACCGTCAACGGCTCCATAGCCTTTGAGACCAAGCCCCGCAGCGAATACACCGAAAACTACGAGTCGGGCAGCGACGAGCGTGTCAACATCTTCGTGCCTAAGCACGACGGAATGGTGTGTCAGATAGACATCAAGTCGTTTGCCATTTATTACAGCAGCTATAGCACCTCCTCATGCGCAAAATTTAAGATTTACAACGGCCAGGGCACCAGTGGCGAGGTGCTGTGGGAGCCCTCCACCAGCGAAGACTACAAGAGTGGCCCCAACCAGATTATCCGCTCCACGGCGGACGACGGTGCCCTGACCATTTTCTTCAACCCCAACAACACCTATTCCTCTGCCGCAGGCTGGAAGGCCACCGTCAGCGAATACCTGTCAAAGGACATGGCCGTTACCGCCGTTAAGGCAACACAGGCCAGCACTGCTGATGCCTCCATTGGAGCCGCAGACCAAGAGTTGCTCACCGTCAGCATAACAGCCGATGGCAACCTCAACCCGCTGCCCCTTAATGCCGTGAAGCTCAACCTGAAAGGCTGCGAAGCCAACATCAGCAAGATCAGCATATGGCAGGGCGATACCAAGGTGGGCGAAGCCAATGCTGCCGCCGAGGTGGAGATTACACTAAGCGAGACCGTCACACTGACCGAGGGAGACAATCTCTTCGCCATCAAGGCCGATATCAAGAGCGATGCCACCGAAAATCAGGCCATCGACGCAAAGATTGTCAGCATCAAGGCCGGCACCAACGAGGTGGCTGCCACCAGCGGCGACCCCGACGGCCAGCGCACGCTCAAGAACCAGATACTCATGACCGAGGGCAACCACGGCACCATCAGCCTTGGCCTTGGCAAGGAGACCACCATCTATGACGACGGCGGTGCCGACGGCGATGGTGCCGACGGCGTAGAGGCAACCGTAACCATAGCCCCCACCGGCGAAGCCGACTGCATCAAACTTATCGACCTCGGCATCACCTTCTCCTACAGCGCCTACCTCTATATATATAAAGGTGGCGAAGTCAACGACGGCAACCTGCTGCTAACTCTCAACGGTTCAAGCGCCAAGTTTGAGCCCATGGTCAGCGATGCCGACATTGACGGAGGCAAGATCACCATCAAGTATGTTGGCAAGGGCAGCTACACCAAGCCCAACTTTGCCATCAAGGCCGAGGGCTACAAGAAGACCGATGTTGTCATTACCTCCGTTACCGCTGAGGACATCAGCGTCAACAAGGTGCTCAAGGGTCAGACCGACACCAAGATGCTCAAGATCATGGTTGAGGCCAAGGGCGAACTGACTCCCGCAGAGATTACCGGCTTCAACATCGCGGGCACCGACGGCGAAGCCGTTGATGCCACCCACATCTACCAGACCGGCACCACCACTACATTCTCAGCCAACGACGAGTTTAGCGGCAGCTACTCCATCACCAACAGTGGCACTTACTACTTCTGGGTTACTTACGATGTGAAGACAACCGCCTCCGAAGGCCAAACCGCCAGCGCACAGCTACAGAGCATCATGGCCAATGGTACAGCCATTGACGCCACCTCTGCCACAGCCAGCTTCACCGTTGTCAGTGGCAAGAGCGGCACCTGCATCGTTGGCGAGGGCGGCGACTACGCCACCATACAGGGCGCCATCGACGAAATCAGCGCGCTGGGCATGGAGGGAGCCGTAGTGCTCAAGATAAAGGCCGGCGAATACAACGAAAAGGTACGCATACCCTACATCAAGGGCATGGGCTCAGTCAACACCCTCACCCTTGAGAGCGAGAGCGGCCAGCGCGACGTGAAGATTTATCACAACAACTACACCACCGCCGGCTATAGCGATGACCAGCACAAGAAGGACTATGGCGTCATTACCCTCTACGAGGCCAAATATGTTACGCTGAAGGACCTTGAGGTATATACCACCGATGTCAGCTACAAGGCCGTAGTAATGATTAAGGACGAGAGCCGCCACGCCACCATCGACAACTGCTATCTGCACGCCCCCACTACCACCACTGGCGATGTCTGCCTCATTGGGCACACCATCATTGATGAGGAGAACAAGAACAACGACTACCTCACCGTCAGCAACTGCCTCCTTGAAGGCGGCAAGATGGGTGTCAGCATGGGTGGCACCACCTATGTGGCACTGCCCAAGGAGGTCGGCGGCGTAATTGAAGGCAACACCTTCAAGAACAACGGCACCAAGGCTATCTACGTAATGGACGAGCTCGGCGTGAAGATCAAGAACAACACCATTACCATTGAATCCACCGCCGACACCAAGATCAGCGTGGGTATCCTCGATATGCAGCTGCGCGATGAATACGCAGAGGCTACCGAAATTAGCGGCAACATCTTCAATGTAGCCCCCAAGAGCTACTGTGCCGTGATGAACCTGCGCCAGCTGGAAGGAACCAGCGAGGCCCCCGTGCTCATAGCCAACAACGTCATCAACCTCACCTCGCTCAACGCCAGCTATGCTGCCTTCAAATTTAATGGCGCCAAAGTCAAGTATGTCAACGTAGCCAACAACACCATCCGCATGAGCGGTGAGAATGGCGGCGCAGCCTTCTGGGCATCTAGCACCCTTGCCGACGGCTACGGCAATATCAACGTGGTCAACAACATCATCCAGAACGAGACCACCGGCTTTGCCGTCAACCTCTATAATGATGGCAACCTTGGCACCGGCAAGATAAACTTCCAGAACAACGTGATGAACACCGCCGGCAGCACATTCTTCCGTGCCGCCAGCAGCACCACTGGCGACTTCGCCACCTTTGTAGAGAAGACCGGAGCCACCGGCTGTGTGGACAAACAGGTAGCGTTCACCAGCGAAGACATCCTCAAACCCGCCAACGACCTTGATGGTGACCTGCTCACCGCTCAGACCCTGAGCTACGTCACCACCGACATTGACGGCAAGACCCGCCCAACAACAGGAATCACCATCGGTGCCTACGAATACAGTAGCGAGGCCGAGACAGCATCTATGGCTGAAGGCTATCCCGTTATCAAGGCCTCGGCCGACGAGAAGGCCAGCATAGCAGTCAAGGCCGACAATGCAGCCACTATCTATGCCATCATCAAGCCGAGCACCGAGACAGCACCCACAGCCCTGCAGCTCAAAGCCAGCAGCACCAAGCAGACCCTAACAGCAGAGACCGAGGCCATCATCAGCTTCAGCAATCTGCTGAACGACACCGAATATAAGGCCTACTTCCTGCTGGTAAGCAGCACCGGTGAGGAAAGCGAGATTTACGCCACCCAGGCCTTCACTGTCGTAAAATCGCCCACAGACCCCGTGCTCACCGCATTCGTAGGCGATGACCTTGACACACAGATTATCATCAATAGCGGCGAGAGTGCCGACATCACCGTATTCCTTGTGGAAGGCACTGCGCCCTACACCTTCACCATCACCGACCAGCAGGGCAACACCGTTCACTCCGAGCAGCTCACAGAACTGCCCTCCGAGGATGACGGTTTCATCTACACCGCCGAACCCACCGAGAGTGTGGTTTACACCCTGACAGCCACCGACGCACTGGGCAAGAGCTCCAGTCAGAAGATAACCATCTACGTTATCAGCGGCGAGGAGGTAGCCACCTTTGAGGATATCACCATTGGCGACGAGGGACACATCAGCGTCAGCACCGATGAGGATGATATGCGCACCTACTTCGTAAGCGGCTCTTACAAGTTCAGCTTCGGCTGCATGCACGACTACAAATACTGGTACCACTATGGCTACGCCAACAGCACCGCCACCACCTTCACCAGCCTCAACGACCAGTGGAACAATGCCGTGGGCGGCGGCTACGACAACTCCAGCAACTATGGCATAGCCTACTGTGCAGCATTCAACGGTCCCTCCTATGTCGAGGTGCTCCACAGTGATGAAGGCGCAGTCATACCCGGCTTCTTCATCACCAACACAGCCTACGCCAAGAGTTCAATGGAGCAGGGCGACGTGGCAGGCATAGAAGCCAAGGTGTTTGGCCAGGGTGACTGGTTTAAGCTCACTGCTACGGGCTACAATGCCGCCGGCGAGCAAACGGGAACCACCGAGTTCTACCTTGCCGACTTCCGCTCTGAGAACGAGGCCGACCACTATATCGTCAGCGACTGGCAGTACTTCGACCTCTCCGTGCTGGGACCGGTCAAGAAGGTAGGCTTTGAGCTCACCAGCTCCGACAACGGAGAATATGGAATGAACACTCCTGCCTACTTTGCCTTCGACAACTTCGGCGCACTGCCCGAGGTAATGCTTACCGATGCCGAGGGCTACGACGCAACCGACGAGAAGGCTGTCAGCAAGGTCAGCTACACACGCACCATGCCAAGCAAGGGCGAAGGAGCCACCTCCGAATGGGGCACCCTGTGCCTGCCGTTCAACATACCGGTAGCTGACAACAGCGACATTACCTTCTACACCGATGGCAGCGTAAGCGGCAGCACCCTCACCCTTACCGAGGCCACTGTAGACGAGATAGAAGCCGGCACCCCGGTAGTATTCCATCTCAGCCAGGGCACCACACTCAACGTGAGCGCCACCGCCACCACGCTGAAGCCTGCATCGCAACTTACCACCAGCGGAGCACTCAACCTCACAGGCACCTACGAGGTAAAGAAGATTACCGACCCCAACGCCTACTACATCAAGGGCGACCGTTTCTGGCGCTGCAATGAGAGCTTCAACATAGCCCCCTTCCGTGCATACTTCACCATAGAGGGAGCAGGCTCGCCGTCATTCGGCATCAGCACAGGCGCTGATGATGACCTGACAGCCATCAGCCAAATCCTTGGCGAAGGCAGTGCAACGATAATCGGTTACTTTGATGCCGCAGGCATGTGCCACTCCACTCCTCAGAAGGGTATAAATATTGTGCGCTACTCCGACGGTCACACCGCCAAGATAATAATCAAATAAAAATCCCCTTAACCACACATAATCATGAAAAAAGAATATATCCATCCACGCGTCTCAGTGATAGCCCTGCATGCCACAGCACTGCTCCAGCTGTCGGGCGGCGGCGAAGGCAACAAGGACGACTGGGCCGAGAGCCGCAGGTTCTGGGGCAACACACCTTGGGAGCCTGAGGAAGAGGAAACCGATTCGGATGTTCTATTCGACTGACACCTGTCCAAGGGCAAATATGCTGAAAATGAAGAAATCCATTCTTACTTTGTTGTTAGTTGGCTGGGCGAGCCTTGTGCTCGCTCAGCACAACCCTTACATCAGCAAGGTGTACGAGTACTGCCCTGCCCCCGGCCAGTTTGTTAACCTGCTACCTGAGTATGAAGAAGGCGACGATGCCAACGACATGCGTCTCAAGGCCGAGGATTGCCTGGCCAATCATGAGCAGGTAATGATATCCCTTGGTGGATGGGGCGGCTATGTTGTGTTCGGGTTCGACCACATGGTGCCCAACTTTAAGGACGAATACGACCTAAAGATACTGGGCAATTCCTTCTTTGCAGCAAGCAACCCCAATCCTGATGCCCCTCGTGGAGGCAGCGCCGAGCCTGGGGTGGTGATGGTCAGCTATGATGCCAACCACAACGGCCGCCCTGATGATCCCTGGTATGAATTGGCAGGAAGCGAGTATCATAATCCCTCCACAATTCACAACTACACCCTTACCTATCACCGCACCCCATCCAGCCACGTGGCTACACCAGACAAGAGCTATCCCTATCTCACCGACACCACTTACATCCGCTGGACAGAGAGTTACAATGGTGTAACGGGAGCCACCGGCTATCTGGCTCATAACTCCTACAACACTCAGCCCTACTATCCCCTGTGGATAGACTCCGACTCACTCACCTTCAGCGGCACACGTCTGCCCGACAATGGTGTGGATGAGAGCGGCAATCGCCAATACTATGTGCTCTACTGTTTTGACTGGGGATATGCCGACAACCAACCCAATCATGTAGAGGGTGAACATTCATCCGAGTTTAAGCTAGACTGGGCTGTAGACGGTGAGGGCAATTCCGTAAATCTGCCTGGCATTAACTTTGTAAAGATATACACCGGTGTTAACCAGCAAAACGGCTGGCTGGGCGAAGCCAGCACTGAGGTAATGGATGCTTGGGATCTCCACATGATAGATGCCGATGGCAACGAAATAACTGGCATTGTGACTACAGAAACAAAACTGGAGGATTCTCAAAGCTCAAACCTCCAACCTCAAACCCTCTACGACCTCAGCGGCCGCAAAATCAATTCTCAACTATCAATTATCAACTCTCAATTACCCAAGGGACTCTACATCCTTCGTAGTAGCGATGGCAAGACCAGACTGATAAAATATTAAACAAAATATGAAGAATACTATTTATTGGCTCACTATCACCCTCTTCCTGCCATTCGCCATACAGGCACAAAAGATTATCACCCTCGACCTGCAGGCCGCCCTTGACAACGGAGACTATGAGCTCGACCCTGACCTGGGCAACTGGGTAGAAACCTACAATACGGAGCAAAACACTCTGTCGTTCAACGATGGCATGTTCAACTTCTCCCACATCCCCGGCCGCTGGGGCGGCACAGACACTGGTGACGGAATGGGCTACTGGGATGGTTTCACCATATGCAACAGCGGCGACACCGACGACTACGGCGAACTGGGCGACAGTGACGGATGGATTACACGTCAGTGGGGCTGTATGGCAGGAGGAGGTCTCAACAGCGATTTTCAGACAGAGAAAGGCTCTCCCTACCTTGTGGCCTACTGGGGCTATCACTACGAGAAAGAGGGGCAGCACTGCTGCGAAGTCGTCTTTGACGGCGATCTACATAAAGTGAAGGGCACCTATATCTGCAATCATCCCTGGCCTTACTACGGAAACATTCACGGTGACGGCTTTGCTTCTCCCCTTGACTACGAGGGAGCCTTCTTCAGCGTCACGGCCCATGGTCTGATTGGCGGTGAGGATACCGGCAGTTCTGTAACACTGATGCTTGCCCACTATCCTGATGATGAGACCGGCCTGGTACAGAGTACCGACTGGCAGTGGCTGGATCTTGAGGAACTTGGCGAAGTGGACGCCATATACTTTACCCTGGACACCAGCGACGAAGACCGCCTATATGGGGCAAACACAGCCGTCTATTTCTGCCTCGACAGAATGCAGATATATGCCACCGAGGACAACCCCGCCCCCCAGCGACCCAGCGGCCTGCACACTCTGGAGGTGGGCGAAGACTCCATCGCCATGGCATGGAGGCATGTGGACGAGGCTGACCACTACATCCTTATGCTTGACGGCGAGGAGGCAGGCGAAACTGCCGATACCATATTTATCTTCCGCAACCTTGAGGCCTTCACAGACTATACGCTGTCAGTGGTCGCCGTCAACGACAACGGCCAGAGCGACATCGCATCCATTCAGGCCAAGACCATCGACATCACCCCCCCTGAGGCTCCGCTGAATCTTACAGCCGGCGACATTCAGGCTTTCTCCGCCACACTGACATGGGATGCCGCCGCCGACAATGTGGGCGTAGATCGCTACCGCATCTGGCTCAATGGCGTTCAGGAGGCCCGGCCTCGCAACAACAGCTACCCACTCTCCGGCCTGGAGGCCGAGACAGAATACACCGTGGAGGTGGAGGCTGTGGATGCCAGCGGCAATGTGTCGGAGAAGGCCACCATAACCTTCACCACCGCCGAGGACCCCGCTGGATTAGAGGAGTTAAGAGTTAAGAGTGATGAGTCAGGAGTTGACAAAGGTCAATCGACTTACGACCTCAGCGGCCGCAAAATCAATTCTCAACACTCAACTATCAACTCTCAACTATCAATTATCAACTCTCAATTACCCAAGGGTATCTACATCGTTAACGGCAAGAAATACATAAGCAGATAATATTATCATGAAAAAAACATCACTTTACCTTATTCTTTTGCTAAGCTGTATCATTCAACACGCATGGGCTGTGGATGTTATCATCACGATGAACACCACCACCAAGACTATGACCTTAGCCAATAAAGCCACTGGCACTGCCGTGAATGTTGGCGATTATACCACGCAAAACAACAAGAACCAGTACCAATTTAGTGTAGCCGATGGTACATACATACTAACAGGCTACGCTGCAAACGGCACAACCGTCAATGGTACAATAGAACTGGACATCTCCGCCGACAACCACAATTTCCAGATATGGACGGTAACTACCAAAGCCACTAACTCTCAATGGGCTTACGGCACTGACTATACAGCCCAAGATATCAGCCTGCGCACACGAGAAGGAAAGATTATCCCCATTACTCTTGGAGAAAACAATCAAACAACCCTGGCACTGGAAGGTACGTCATTTAATTGTAGCTTGACACCAAGCGAGACAAGGATTGCCGAAGGCTACCTTGCCACCTATGTCAGTGCTACTCTTAACGCTAACGCCACTTGTAACGCGGCTATTCCTATGGGAGGTACTTTCACCGTCAAATTCCCCTCCTCTGCCAACTTCGCACTTTGCCGCAAAATGGGTGGGACAAATGGTTCTGGTTCCATTCACTACGTTCCGTTTGTTTCTATAGAACCAACAAGCGAAAGCTCTGACGGAGCTACCACCACCCGCACCTACCGACTGGGGCAGGGCTATACCTGCAACTATCGGCTTTGGCAGCAGGGAAAAAGAACCAAGGCAGGCACATTTGTTTTCTGCAGCGCTGAGGATGGAAAAGTATATTCTTCTGAAATGAACTCGCTGACCTTCACAGCCGCTGACCTGCAGGGCAACCCTAAAGCCATTGACCACGACCCCTCCAGTAACTCCAAGTACAACGTGGGCAATATCCTTGTCAACATCAACGAACGTGGCCACCTGCGCCTCAGCAGCGGGCAAACTAAAAACCTCTTTGCTCAGCGTGACTGGCAGCTGACTAACAATGCTACCGGCAACTATTTTATTGAGCCTGACTATCACTATACCATCGTGCCCATTGAGGGAAACCCCATCTCTATAGACAATGCCGACACCTCCACCGACCCGTGGCCACTGCTGCATGCCAACAGCAGGGGCACAGCCATCGTGCTCGTCAACTATGACGCCATTCAGGTTTCACAGTGGACTCGCTCAGGCAGCGGCACAACCAGCAGGCCGTACTCGGTAAGCGAACAGAACTTCCTGGGGGGTAATAACTGGGGAGCATGCTGGCCAGAGAACACTGCCGTTTACGTGGTCAGCGTGGACGAACCTGAAAGCAATGCCATTCCCAACATGATTATAAATGAGGATTATAATGCAGAAAAGGCTAAGGTTGCAGGCAAATATGTGGATGCTGAGCACGATGTGTTCTACTATCTTGACACAGACCCGGGAGCCTACTATTCTTTTACCCCCGGCAATGTCAGCAAGGTAGAGATTGCCTACCCCACCATCAAGACTAACACCCTGAGCTTTGACAATGGATTTCAGACGGTGGCAGCCAACCCTGACGGCAGCTACACCCTGCTTTTGAAACATGGGCGTCAGATAGTAAGGCTGACCGACACACAGGGCGCAGCAATCTATCAGGTGCTCACCGCCAAGCCAGTCACCCGCACCATCACCAATAAGACCCGTGAGGGGCAGACGCCACGACCTGGTGACCAGATTGCTATTCAATATACAGGCCTGTATCACCCGGCCAATAAGATGTCTGCCATCTATAACATGAGTGCTTTTATCGTTTACAACGGCATTCCTGATGACGCAGAGGTTACCCAGACCCCTAACCAATACCAATTTGCCGGCACCCCCACGGCACAATGTCTCACTGTCAAGGTGCCCAACACATGGGATGTGACGGCAAATCCTCACTTTATGCTATCACAGGGAGCCTTAGAAGTGAGCGGCTTCGGCGACCCTATAGGCAACCATCGTCTGATAGACAAGGTGGCAGGGCGCAGTCCTAATTTCACAGCCATATCCCACCAGACTTTCTTCGGTCAGCTGCCCGACGTTGACATCGCCCTCGCTGATGCCGAACACTACGAATTTCGCTTCGTCAGCGAGACAGAAGCCGACAGCATCCTTGTAACTGATGCTGACAACAACAGGTATCATCCCAATGCCAACGGTTACTTCCGCGGCATTGCCGGTAACTACACCTACAAAGTATGGACCAGCGGCTACAAATTTGTCAGCGGTTCCCTGCAACTGACTGACGGTACCGATGGAACTGATGCCTCACCTGCGCAGCAGGACATCGTTATTAGCCTCAGCCCCATACAGCTTGACGGATGGGACGGCGACCGCATCGTTGAACCCGAAACCGTCACTGCCGACGAAGCTTCCGACGAAAATGGCGAATTCCATAACATGGAAGGCTACTACAAGATAAAGACAGGCTTCCATCTGGCGTGGGTGGCTCACAATGTCAATGTTAACAAAGTGGCTGCCACCAACTTTGTGTTGTGTAATGACATCAGTTTGTCCGACTGCAAATGGAGTACTATCGGCAATGCGGCCTCCTCAGGATTCAAAGGCAAGGCTGAAGGCAATGGCCACACCATTAGCGGTCTTTATACCAACGCCACCTCCAGCTATCAAAGCACCCTCTTTGGCTATTGCGACGGAGTGACCATACGCAACCTTACCGTAAAAGGCCAGGTTAGCTCCACATCCTCATACCTTGGCGGCGTCGTCAGCAGAGTGGCTGGCACAAGCACTCTATACGGCATTACGTCGCAAGTTGACGTTACATACACCGGAACAAGCACAAGCAGCTATACTGGCGGCCTCGTAGGATGGGTGGCCGGCAGCAGCAGCAGCAAAGTCCATATCGAACACTGCATTGTGGATGGCAACATTTCCTCTACCAAAAACTACGTGGGAGGTCTCATAGGATACAATTCCGGCAACTACGACATATTGACCGTTACTGACTGCGCTGCGCGTGGCAGCATAAGCGGAGGCAACTATGTTGGAGGAATTATTCCTGCCTTTGGCGGAAATAATGCGGCAAAAGCCAAGATCACCAATAGCTATGTCAGCAGCAAAATCACTGCCACGGGAGCCTCTGTCGGTGCATTATGGGCCGGCAACTATAGTGCCACCGGCATCAGCAACTGCTACAGCAACGCAGCCTACAAACTCACCGATAACCAGGGAACAGTCCGCACTGCCACACAGTTTGCCAATGGCACTGTGGCTGCAAGCCTCGGCAACCCCTGGGGACAAAAGCTGGGAGTTGATATACTGCCTCAACTAGACTGCAAGCTCTCCCTGCATCTGTCAGACAAATCAGCTTTTGACCTGTCAAGCGTTCCATCCGTCACAATCTCCGATGTTTCATACACAAGACAAAACCTCGACGCCTCCGGCTGGTACTCATGCGTACTGCCGTTTGATTTCCAACTGCCCGAGGGAGTGACCGCCATCGGCAATGCCGCCGTTGAAGGCACCACCATCCGTTTTGAGGAACTGAGCGGCACCATCGAGGCCAACACACCCTTCCTCTACCGACTGGCGGAAGCTGACAACGTAACCTTCTCGGCAACCGACGTAACAGTGGCCGCCGCCACACAGCCGGCCAGCGGAGCACTGCTGGGCACCTACACCCTCATTCCCGCAGGCGAGGCTACCGGCAAACTGATTCTCAACTCCGACGGCACCGCCTTTGCCACCGCCACCGAGACGGCCACCATACCCGCCTTCCGCGCCTACATCGAGGGCAGCGGTGCAGGCTCTAATGTCTATACCATCATCATTAGCGACGACCCCACTGGACTAGAGGAGTTAGGAGTTAAGAGTGATGAGTCAGGAGTTGACAAAAGTCAATCCGCTTACGACCTCAGCGGCCGCAAAATCAATTCTCAATCCTCAACTATCAACTCTCAATTACCCAAGGGCATATATATCGTTAATGGCAAAAAAATCAGCAAACAATGAAAAGACCATATATCCAACCGCTTTTAGACATAGTAGCCCTTCCCTCGGCCACTATGATGACCACGCTCAGCGTAAAAGGCAGCGAGGGTGGCGAAGCCCGCTCACATAGTTTCTACGGCACCTTCGCCTGGGACGAAGAACCCGAGGAAGAAGAAGACGACAACAGCCCGTTCTGACAACACACTCTGATAATTGTTGTATTTATAGTTGTTACGCTGCCGGCTCCTCTATGGTGCCGGCGGCATGTTTTTATAGAACTGCCACATCACCATAGCAGCTGAGCAGGCTACGTTTAAAGAATGCTTAGTGCCAGTCTGGGGTATCTCGAGGGTGGGAAGGTTACAAAGATAGTGAACGAGTCAGAAGACCTGCCAGTGCATAGGGAGAGCAGACCTTCAAGGTGTTCACCCTCACCGCCTATGCCACCAACTTCGTGGAGAGCCTTGAAACGCAAACTAAGAGCCTTGAAACGCAAACTAAGAGCCTTGAAAATGAAAGTTCAAGGCTCTTAGATTTTTTTTCCACGGAGTTAGATTTTTTTTCCTCGGAGTTAAATTCTTTTTTAAGGCTCTCAGATAAAAGGGTGGGGAAATGGTACACTTTTAGGTGTGCTATTTGTGCTATTTGTGCTATTTTTTGGTACAAATAGCACAGATAGCACATGTAATATTTTG
>OCTW013408422.1_pt1 | contig 22800 bp, 15 predicted proteins | sample 1539671 | NCBI WGS metagenome assembly OCTW01 (sample SAMN02144230, study PRJEB22623) | gut metagenome | biome: sheep rumen | host: Ovis aries | place: New Zealand
CTTGCAAGCCATAGGCAAAGAAGCATCAGTACGGGAATTAGTACAAATATTGATAATATACTCATTTTTTTATATTATAAGCAAATTAGAAGTAGTGTTATTGCTATGACACCTGTTATGAACCACACGGCATAACTGCGCACATCACCATCCTGTGTCGTACGGATGCTTTCACCTCCGGCATTGGTTCCCCATGCCGTAAAGTCAATGAAACCATTGATGATGTGTTCGTCTATCCACTGTACTGGGACAGAGACATAACGGAAGAGTATTTTGTGGGTTACAAACTGATATACCTCATCCATATAGAAGCGCTTGTACGCCCAACGATGTAGGTTTGGTGCCAAAGAGTACATCTTATCAGCTATCGGCTGCTCTTCACCCTTGAAGATGTAGGTGGCAAGACATATTGATATGATGGCTATCAGTGTAGATGTAATTGCTATTTGTGGGTCGAAGTGTATGGTGTATGCTGTACCGCTTGCGGTAACAAATGAGCCGAAAGAAGCCCAGTCCCAATGCAGGAAACCGCCAAGAGTGGTGATAATACCTACACCTACTGTGACACATGACAGGAATATAAGTGGGAATGTCATTGTCAAAGGAGCCTCATGTGGGGTATGGTGTGCATGAAGTTCCTTGTTCTCTGTACCCCAGAATATACCGTAGTAAAGACGGAACATGTAGAATGCTGTCATTGCTGCAACACCTGTCATCCACCATCCGCAGATTGGAGAGTATGCAAAACATGCTGAAATAATCTCATCCTTTGAACTGAAACCAGAGAAGAATGGAATACCTGCTATTGCAAGACAAGAGATAAGGAATGTAGCATGTGTGATAGGCATGTATTTCCTCAGTCCACCCATTGCTGACATTTCGTTGGAGTGTACTGCATGAATGATACATCCTGCACCAAGGAACAGACAAGCCTTGAACATGGCATGAGTGAACAGATGGAACATAGATGCCATATAGCCAAGTGAGGAGTGGTTGTTGATATATGCTTCTCCGTCATGTCCTGGCAGACATACGCCTAATGCAACCATCATGAATGCTATCTGTGATATTGTAGAGAATGCCAATACTCTCTTGATATCGCTCTGGGCACATGCTATTGCTGCTGCATAGAATGCGGTGAAGGCACCTACCACGACAACGATAGAGAGTTGGTCTGGCGCATAGTCTATCCACAATGGGAACATACGTGCTATCTGGAATACACCAGCTACTACCATGGTAGCGGCATGGATAAGTGCAGATACAGGTGTCGGACCTTCCATGGCATCTGGCAGCCATATATGGAGTGGGAACATTGCTGACTTACCTGCACCACCGATAAACATCAGTACAAGGGCTGTCGGAAGTATCATGCCGCCGGCAAGGAATGCCTTATCTGCATTGCAGTTGGTGAAGGTATTGGCTGCTGCACCGATGATTTCAGTACCCGTGAATGAGAAGTTGAAGCTCTGGGTATAGAAACCGAATATCAATATACCGATAAGGAAGAACATATCGGCAAAACGGGTTACGATGAATGCCTTCTTTGATGCGTGAACGGCTGCTGCGAGAGAGTAATAGAAACCGATGAGCAGATATGAGCTGACACCCACCAACTCCCAGAACATATACATCTGGAAAATGTTTGTTGCCAGCACCAATCCCAACATTGAGAAGGTGAATAGCGAAAGGAAAGCATAGTAGCGCTGGAATCCCTTTTCGCCATGCATATAACCGAAAGAATATATATGTACCATCAGCGATACAGTAGAGATGACGATAAGCATCATTACTGATATCGGGTCAAGTAATATACCAAGGTCGAAATGCAGATTACCTAATGGCAACCAAGTAGTGTTATAAGGTACTACGGTAGCATAGGTACCGTCAGCAAGACGGTCCATGCCAAAATACTGGAATGCAGTAATGTAGCAGAGTATTGTCACAATGCCAAGAGAACAGGTTCCCAACAGACCTGCCGCTTTGTGTGACCAACCTTTTTTACCTCTGAAGTAATCTGTCAAACCGATTACCAAGAATGAGAGCAGAGGCAGAAGAAGTATACCGATTGTATATTCGAAAGTCATAGTTCTTTTCTTTTTAGGGTTTGAAGATTAGAGTTTCATGTTTTGTATGCTTGTTACCGAGTCACTCTTGAAGTGGCGGTAAGCATTGATTATAATTGCTATGGCAACGGCTGATTCTGCAGCACTGACACCAATGGAAAAGAGTGTGAAGAACATTCCTTCCAATGCTTCCGGATAGAGAAGGCGGTTGAATGCTGCGAAATTGATGTCAACGGCATTGAGCACCAATTCTATGCTTACCAGCATGGCAATCATGTTACGGCGAGTTACGAAACCGAATACGCCGATGAAGAAAAGAAGTGCACTGAGCACGAAGAAACATTGTGCTGGTACCATTTATTTGTCCTCCTTCTGATTACGTGAAACAACAAGTCCTCCTATGATACATGCCAATAGGAAGAGTGAAATAAATTCGAATGGCAGTACATACTGATATTTCTCTGAGCCCATCAGTGTCTCACCGATTCTCTCCATGGGAACTTCTACGTCAGGAACAGTACAGAATTTATCAAAGAAGGCTGTACGAAGCTGTGCTATGATAACTGTCAGGCAGCCTGTGAGGGCTACGAGTCCTGCTATTGTCATGCGCTTCCAGTCAATCTTTTCCTTTATACCCTGAAGACGACGCTTCGAAATCAGTTGTATGGCAAAGATATATATCATTGTTATACCGCCTGCGTAGATACTCAATTGTGCTGTACCAATGAAGGTGTAGTCGAGCAAGAAGTATAAACCTGCTATTGCAAAGAGTACGAAAAGCAGTCCTGTGATGGAGCGCATGATGCTCTTTGTCATTACTGAGAATATGGCAGCGCAGAGTATTACGGCTGCTAATATTGCGAATACTATAATGTTTGCCATTGTTTAAGCCTCCTTATTGTTTGCCTCTTCGTCAGCCTTTGGCTTTGCCTCAGGAAGTACTGGCGGAATGTTGAGGTGTAATGCCAAGGCATCACGGTTAAACACTGCATTCTCAAAGTCCTTGCGGAATTCAATAGCTCCGAAGTTACAAGCATTTACGCAAAGCTGGCAGAACATACAGTCGCCAAGGTTGTAAAGGTAGTCAACCAATACTTTCTTCTTCTTGCCGTCTTCTGTTTCTACCATTTTTGAGGTAATCTTGATAGACCCGTTAGGACATGTCTTCTCACACAGCGTGCAGGCGGTACATTTGTTCTTGCCATTTTCGTCGTGTGGCATTACCAATGTGCCGCGATGGCGTTCTGCCACATGCTGTGTCTTGCGGTTTTCTGGGTACTGCTCGGTTATCTTCGGAGTAACATACTCGCCCATGGTGATGTCCATACCTGTGAGCAGAGTCTTTACTCCTGCCAAAGCAGTAGCGAAGTATGATTTATTGTTAGCCATTATATATTATTTGTCTTTCTTTATTGCAATGTCAACGCCAACCAGCTTCTGGTCTCTTGCGAAAGCAGAACGGAATTTCATAGCGCGTGCACAGATTATTATTGCCAAAGCTACTATTGCTGCCAGCACGATATAGCTGATATACTGTATTCCTGTGATGTCGAAAGCGACACAGACAGTCATCAATACCAGGTTACAAAGTGCTAATGGCATAAGGTATTTCCATTCCAGTGTCAATATCTGGTCGATACGCAGACGTGGGAATGTCCACTTTACCCACATCAGCAGCCATACTATTGCAAAGGCTTTGCCTAAGAACCATACTATGCCGGGAATGTAATCCATGACAGCATCAAATTCTGCTATGCCAATGTGTATAGGACACCATCCGCCAAGGAATACCAGGCTTGTCATGCCCGATACGATAAAGAGGTTCAGGAATTCTGCAAGATAGTAGAATCCGAATCCCATACCGGAATATTCTGTGTGGTAACCGGCGGTAAGCTCTGACTCAGCCTCTGCAAGGTCGAAAGGACCACGGTTGGCTTCGGCATTACCTGCCACGAGGAAGATTAGGAAGGCGATGATTGCAGGAACATGTCCCTGGAATATCAACCATCCGAAAGGACCTGTCTGTGCCTCTACGATGCCGCTTACCTGCATCGTGCCGGTAAGGATACATGCTGTGATGAGACAAAGTCCGAGAGACATTTCGTATGAAATCATCTGGACGGCACCGCGCATGGCTGATACCACGCCGTATTTGTTGTTTGATGACCATCCGGCAAGGAATATGCCTACTACACCGATGGCACTGAGTGCTGTGTATAGGAATATACCTACGTTAAAGTCTAATACTATGGCACCCTTGTTCCAAGGCAGGAAAGCAAAAGCACCTATAGAGCCCATGATGACGAGTATCGGAGCCAAGGCATAAAGCAGCTTGTCTGCCTTGTCAACAAAGAATATCTCCTTGATGAGCATCTTCAGGACATCGGCAAACACCTGCAGCAAGCCCCAGGGACCTACACGCATAGGGCCAAGACGGCACTGGAAGTATGCACACACCTTACGCTCCATGAATATCAGTGCGATTGCAAGGAGGGCATAGCCAACTATTATCAGAAGACCAACGACGACACACTCTATCAGGATTGTGAGCCACTCTGGGCATCCTATGAGGTTCATCAGCAGGTCATGAAACCATGTTGAAATTATTGAGAAGTCAAACATAATTATAGTTTATATAAATAAGGTGTATGATTATCTGTCAATATCTGGTATAATATAATCCAGTCCTGCACCAACTGCAATAAGGTCGGCAATCTTTGTTCCCTGCAGCATTTCGTCCAGTGCAGCGACAAGTGTCAATGCCATAGGACGGAACTTCAGGCGGAATGGTGACTTGTCGCCTCTTGAATCCAGATATACACCGAATTCTCCGCTGGTTCCCTCAACGGCATAGTACCACTGACCTTCAGGACATTTGATGATTGGTTTCTGCTTGATGTAATATTCACCCTCTGGAATATTGTCAATGAGCTGTTCGATGATACGCAGAGACTGCTCTATCTCCTTCACGCGGAGGTAATAACGGTCTTGTGCGTCGCAGCCGTCAAGGACAACCTGATTCCAATCTACCTTGTCATATACTCCGTATGGGTAGTTCTTGCGCATGTCGTTTGCCCATTGTGAGGCACGACCGTTGGAGCCGCTGATGCCGTAGCTGATGCACTGCTCTTTGGTGAATACACCGACGCCCTCAAGACGCTGATGGGTTATGACGTTGTCACCGAAGACATTTACGTACTCGTCAAGCTTTGGACGCAGGTATTCTATCAGTTTCTTGCAGTTCTCCTGGAAGTTCGGGTCTATGTCATCCTGCAGTCCGCCGATACGGTAGTAGTTCTGTATCAGGCGTCCGCCGGTGGTCTCTTCCATGACGTTGAGGACGTACTCGCGGTCGCGCATGCAATAGAGGAATGCTGTCAAGGCACCAAGGTCCTGTGCATAGCATCCTAAGTACAGCAGGTGACCGTCGATACGTTGCAGCTCGTCCATAATAGTACGGATGGTCTTGATACGGTCATTCAGCTCTACACCGAGGGCTTCCTCTATGACACCTACCAAGGCGTGACGGTTCATCATGGCTGAGAGGTAGTTCATACGGTCTGTCATGGCAAGAGTCTGAGGATAGGTCATCTCTTCTGCCATCTTTTCTATACCTCTGTGTATGTAGCCAAGATGTGGGTAAATCTTTTTGACGGTTTCTCCGTCAAGAACTGTCTCAAGACGCAATACGCCGTGTGTTGACGGGTGCTGAGGACCGATGTTCATTACAAAGTCGCCGTCCTTGAAGAGTGGGTGAGTGGTTTCAACCACTTTGCCGTTGGCATCAAGGTTGTACTCTGTCGTGGTTGATACCTCTGTGTCGTCCTCTAATGAGTATTCTTCTGAGCCAACAAAATCCTTGCGGAAAGGATAGCCCTTGAAGTCATTTCTCAGGAACAGGCGACGCATGTCTTTGTTTCCGAGGAAACGGATGCCGTAGAAGTCGTAAACTTCTCTTTCCAGCATCTCGGCGCACTTGTAAAGACCGCTGATAGACTGTATGTAATAGTTGCCGTCAATCTTCTCGGCCATTGTCTTGGTGCTTATTCTCTCGTGGGTCTGGGTGTTTTCCAGGATATAGATACATCCTAAGGAATATTCGCCCTCGTTTGCTTCGCCCTCGGCAGTGCCAAAGTCTTCGCCAACGATGGTAACGAGATAGTCAAAATTCTTCTCGTTTTTCAGTTTTGTCATCTCAGAGGCGAACTCACGAAATGAAAATTCTATTGGATTAAGTTTCATTTTCTTTGCCTCCCTGATTATTTAAAAGTGTCGTTGATTTCTTTCTTTACAAAGTCTTTTACCTCACCCGCAGTCTGTTTCATCTCGTTGATGAACTTCTTTGGAATGTCGGTTATGACAAGTGGGTTAGGGTTGTCCTCCTTGTGGTTTACGCCACCGAAGAATTTCTCAACCTTCACCTTCCTCTGCAACTGCATCATGCCATAGAGAATAGCTTCCGGACGTGGAGGGCATCCTGGTATATAGACATCTACTGGCAGGAATTCGTCTATGCCCTTTACTACATGGTAGCTCTTCTTGAACGGACCGCCGCTTATGGCACAGCCGCCAACGGCAATGACATATTTTGGCGTTGCCATCTCGTCATACAGACGCTTGAGCACTGGAGCCATCTTGTGGGTAATGGTGCCGGCACACATTATCAAGTCTGCCTGACGTGGACTGTTTCGTGTAACCTCAAAGCCAAAACGTGCAAAGTCATAGCGTGCACATCCGCATGCCATGAATTCAATACCGCAGCATGATGTGGCAAAGGTCAGTGACCATAGTGAGTTGCTGCGTCCCCAGTTGATGAGTGAGTCGAGATTGCCGACAATAAGGTTTACTCCGTTTTCGTTTAATTCGTTGATGAGTTTCTCCAACGTCTCGTTGTCCTTCCATTCGTTGTATGGAATGTTCTTGATACTCGGCTTTCTTATTTCCATTCCAAAGCTCCTTTCCGCCATGCGTATGCAAGGCCAAATACTAACACAAGCATGAAGAAACCGATAGAAGCTAACGCCATCACGCCAAATTTGTTGACAACAACTGCCCAAGGGTACAGGAATACAGTCTCAACGTCGAACATCAGGAAGAGTAGGGCAAAGAGGTAATAGCCTACGTGCATCGTCAACCACGATGTACCACGGGTAGGAATACCACACTCGAATGGCTCACCCTTTACTGGTGCATACGTACGAGGACCAAGAAGCTTGGCCATGATGTATGCCGCAACAACCAGGAAAACAGCTGTTATGATTACGGTAATAAACAGTGTGAAATACATACTTATTTTTAAAAATGTTTAAATTTGCGTGCAAAGGTAATAAAAAACCTTGGAATAACAAAAAAATCTATTTAAAATAATTATTGTGGCACACAATTTGCTCTATTAGTTGACGAAAATAAATTCACTTTTTATATTTTTGCACGCATTATGAGTAGATATGAAGTTCCGGTTTTACTTTTGACAGGTTATCTGGGAAGTGGCAAGACGACACTTCTCAATCGTATTCTTAATAACGAAAAAGGTATAAAATTTGCCGTTATCGTCAATGATATCGGCGAGGTAAATATTGATGCCGACCTTATAGAGAAAGGCGGCGTGGTGGATAAGCAGGACGACTCCCTTGTCGCTTTGCAGAATGGGTGTATCTGCTGTACCTTGAAGATGGATCTCGTCCAGCAGCTCAACGATATTGTCAAGCTCCAGAAGTTTGACTATATCGTAATTGAAGCCAGCGGAATATGCGAGCCTGCACCTATAGCACAGACAATATATTCTATCCCAAGCATGGGCGACCAGTTCTGCCAAGGTGGCATACCTCGGCTTGATTGTATCGTGACAGTCGTAGATGCTCTGCGCATGAAGGATGAATTCGGATGCGGCAAGTCCCTGCTCGGTGCACAGCGTGACGAGGAGGATATTGAGAATCTTGTAATCCAGCAGATAGAGTTCTGTAATATCATCCTTCTTAACAAGGCTTCGGAGGTTACCCCTGACGAGTTGAAGCGTGTCACGGAGATAGTCCGCGCCATCCAGCCAAAGGCAGAGATAATCCCTTGTGACTATGGTGATGTCGATTTCGATAAGATTCTCGGCACGGGGATGTTCGATTTTGATTCCGTCGCAACTTCTGCGGCATGGATTTCTGAGATAGAGAAGCATGACCCTCATGCAGAGGAAGACGATGACCATGACGATGACCATGACGATGACGAACACGAGCATCACCATCACGAGCACGAGCATCACCACCACCATGAGCATGACGAAGATGAGCACGATGAACATTGTGAGTCGCATCATGGCGGTGAGTGTACTTGCGGACATCATCACCATCATCATAACGAGGAGACTGGCGAGGCAGAGGAGTATGGCATCGGTACTTACGTCTATTATGCCCGCAAGCCGTTTGATATTGTTCAGTTCGATGATTTCGTAGCTCGCAAATGGCATAAGAATATCATCCGTGCCAAGGGCTTGTGCTGGTTTGCCGACCAGCCGCATCTTTGCTATATCTTCGAGCAAGCTGGACGTCAGGTAAAGCTTGAGAATGCCGGACAGTGGTATGTCACGATGCCAGAGGATGAGCTGAAGCAGTTCCGTATCGACAATCCTGGCGTAAACCGCGACTGGGACGACAAATACGGCGACCGTATGCAGAAACTCGTGTTTATTGGTCAGAAACTCGACAAGGCTGCCATCAAGAAAGAACTTGACAGCTGTCTGGTTGATTTTATTGAAAATTGATAATTGACAATTAAACGAAGTGAAAAGAGCTGTCACTTCTATCGTCGTTGTCCTGACAATACTGGCAGTTGTTCTGCTTGGTGGCAGCTTCTATATGTTGCAGTATTCGTTGGGCTCCAATCCTGACAGACTGAATACCGATAAGGCTTACAAAGAATTATTTGCAGACTATCCTGAAACTGTCGCGTGGATGGATAGCCTGCATCGTATTCAAGCCTTGCACGACACCGTCCTTACCATGCCACAGGGCTATCGGTGCCATGCTTACTATATCATGACGGGCAGCAATCGTACCGCCCTCGTCATTCATGGTTGGCGGGACGTGCCAATCAAATACTTTTATCTGGCACGCATTTATGAACGCGAGTTCGGCTACAACGTCATAATCCCCGACGTCTATGGTCACGGACAGAGCGATGGCGACATGGTACGGATGGGATGGCTCGACAGGCTCGACATGCTTCGTTGGATGGAGGCATTCAAGACGGACACGATGGTGGTGCATGGCGTCTCTATGGGCGGTGCGACGACGATGATGCTCTCCGGTGAGAAAATGCCTTCTGGCATCAGGGATGTCCGTTTCATTGACGATTGCGGATATACCAGCGTATGGGACGAATTTGCCGGCGAATTGAAAAAACAGTTCGGGCTGCCCGAATTTCCTCTGATGTATTCCACAAGTCTTCTGTGCCGCCTGATGTGCGGCTGGAGTTTTGAAGATGCATCGTCATTAGAGCAAGTAAAGAAATGTCGCTATCCGATGCTTTTCATACATGGTGACAGCGACACCTTCGTACCTACCAAAATGGTCTATCGTCTTTTTTCGGCAAAGAGTGGCACGAAGGAACTATGGATAACAAAGAATACCGACCATGCCAACTCTTATAAAAATCACAGAGAGGAGTATATCCATCGCCTGAAGAAATTTCTAAGACCCTAAGCCCTAAGACCTTATTAGTCCTATTAGTCTTATTAGTCCTATTGGGCTTATGAGCCCCATAAGCCCCATAGGCATTATTCCCCCTCCCCAACTGGGGAGGGCTGGGGTGGGGCTTCGGGGGCATTCCTCCAGTGCACTGGAAAACTTTTTTCAGTACACTGGAAAAATTCCTACTCTGCACTCCCGTAAAAAATGGTCTGTGTTCTCCTAAAAGATACACAGACCATTACTCTTACCTATCACCTATCACCTATCACCTTTCAACTCTCAACTCTCACCTATCACCTCCAACAGACTCAGGGTGCATTGAATTCTATTTCTATGATGCTGAGCTTGTTGCTCTTCGATGGTGCAGTGCTGACATTCTTCTTTGCTGCCAATTCTGTCATGTCACCGAAGGCTTCTTTCACGGTTGCCGGCCCCAGCATCCGTATCATGTAGGTGTCAGTCTTGACAGGCTTTTCTATATTCAGATATACGTTTCCGAGGCATTTTGGGGTGTATCCTCGCCATATCACTGTGCCGTCAGCAGTAGAAACCTCCAAGGGATAGCTGTTGCTGCGGAAGTTTTGCAGGCAGACAGAAATCTGGCTTATGGCAGCAGGACGCTCCAACTGGAACTTCGCCCATGCGTTTTCCAACAGTCCGTCGCTCTGCCAGAGGGTCTTCTCGTTATCGTCATACATCTTGTAAGTGTCCCCTACGGCACTGCCGGCAGTGACACTCTTTATTGCCACACCATTCAGGGCTTGTGTGTAGGAAGGCGTAAGAGGCGTTTCGCCGCGACTGAGACAGACAGGCAGTTCTTCCTGCCAAGCCGCTTCTGTAACATTCCCTTTGCCATCTACGTAAAAGCCGTCCTTCGTAGGCGTCTTTGTTGTGGCAATAATAAGTTGTGCTGGCTTGAAGCCTTTGGCATTTGCCGTCAGAATGATAGTGCCGGCATTGGTAGTGCTGCGTACCATTACACGGCATACGCCAGCCTCTACGGGCAGTTCCCTGTTCAGGACTCTGTTGTCAATAGAGTCTGCACCGTCACCGCTCAGACCACCGAGCCATTCTCCGTTGCCGTTCAGCGAGAAGGTTATCATGTCGTTTGCCAACGGACATCTCCTGCCTTGCTTATCTACCACCTCTATCTCTGCAATGCGGATGTCAGCACCATCGGCACGGAAAGTCGCAGGAGCATCTATCCACCTCATCCTTAAGGCATCGGCATCTCCAGCCGTTTCCAGATGATAGCGGCTTACCTCCTTGCCCCCCTTATAGCTGACAGCCTCTAACTTGCCAGGTTGGTATGGTATATTCTCAAAGGTAAACAGAAACGTGTTGCTGCGTTTTCCCTTTCCTAACGACTTGCCGTTGAGCAGCAGTTCCACCTCATCGCCTGTAGAAACGACATAGACAGGCTTTACGACATCCTTTGCGTAGTTCCAGTGTCCTATGATGTAGGTGTGCTCCTTCTCTGTATCGACCCATCCGTCCCACATTGCCTGATGTGTGAAATATGAGTCTTTTGGTATGCGCATGGCATCGACATCGCCGCTGGTGCGATAGTTCTTCTCACCTCTGTAGTGGGTGTTGGAGTCAGAGAATATAATCTTTGCACCACCGGAGTTGACACGCTTTCCCTGTCCGGGGCGTGCCAGCCAGTATTCGTTCCAGCGCACTACATTCTCCACAGCAAAGCCGTCCTGATTGTGGTTATAGCTTACGGCACGTGCTCCACGGAACAGCGGTCCGTCGCCTTCCTTGTGGTAAGGGTAGCTCCATTCGTCCCAATACTTACGGATGCCCTCGTCACGACAGTATTCCATCATCCACATGGGCTTGCCAGCCGACTTGTTGACATACAGCATCTCACCGCCATATTCTGCTTCCTTGGAAGCCTGCATGTTACGGCTGCCTATGGCGCGTCCACCATTGGGGTCATACTGATTGCGGATGGCTTTCATCTCTGCCATGTGCTCTTCGGAAATCTCGTTGTTGCCACATTCGTAGAAGATGATGGAAGGATTGTTGCGATTATATATTATAGCATCTCGCATCACCTCCTTGCGCTGTTCCCAACGGCGGTCTGTGACATCTTTCTCCGCATCGCCAGCCGGCATCGCCTGTATGATGCCAAGGCGGTCCATAGATTCGATGTCCTGCTTCATAGGCGTTACATGCATCCACCTGATGATGTTGCCGTTGCACCCCAATATGAGGCGGTTAGAGAAGTCGCTCATCCATGCAGGGATAGAGATGCCTACTGCAGGCCATTCGTTGGTAGAACGTTGTGCAAAACCTTTCAGATGTATCACCCTGTCATTCAGATATACCATACCATCCTGAAAGGCTGTCTTGCGGAAGCCTGTCGTCGTGGTTGCTTCGTCTATGCACTTGCCGTCAACTATCAGCTGTGTCTTTACGTCATACAGATACCCATACCCCCAAGACCAGAAATGCAAGCCGTCAACTTTCTGTGAGGCTTTGCAAATAGCTGTCTCGCCAGAGCCAATGGTTGTGCTTCCCCCAGAGAAGGTCGCTATTTGTCTGCCACCTCTCTCGCTGACGATAACCTTGTAAGATACAGTTTGTGGCTTATAGGATTCATTCTTCACCTCCGACTCAGCGTTGATTATTGCCGAATGTCCCTTTACGTCATGATGCGTGGCATAGATATATACGCCAGTCGTCTTGAGGTTGCTGTAAAGTGGCAGGGTCTGATAGACATCGCTCTGCATTACGTGCAGCCATACGTTTTTGTTTATACCACCATAGTTGCAGTAGAAGTTTTTGTCGTTCCACTGAAAACCGCTTCGCGCGTCAGTATGTTCCTTATACCTCCAGTTGTTGTCTGTATAAACAGCCAAGACGTTTTCACCTTTTCTATTTATATAAGGTGTAAGGTCGAAGCCGAATGCCATTACTCCGTTTTCTCCCCATCCTAACTCTTTTCCGTTGAGGAAACAACGGGCTCCGAAACGTACACCCTCAAATTCAATGAAGATTTTTCTGGCATTGCGCATTTCCTTTGGCAATACAAAATGCTTTCTGTACCATGCCACGGTGTCCGTCAGTTGGTTGATGGCTTTTGCGTATGCCTCTGTCTGGTTGAAAGAGTAGGGCAGTGTAACCTTTTGCCATGCCTTGTCATTATAGCTGACTGTTGAGGCTGCGTCGTCGTGTCCTATCTTTAGCAGCCAGCCGCTATTGAAGTTATAACGGTTGCCGCCATTACTTGGTAATAGAAAGCAGAATAGTATTGCTGCTAAAAAAAATATCCTTTTCATTTTCTCAATAATCCCACGATGCGTGATAATTGGTTTGGTATGCGAATCTGCTGCGGACATTTTGGCAGACATTCCTCGCAGTCCATACACTGGTTAGCACGAACCTCTGCTGGGAGGGCTTTAAAATATTCTACTATGAATTTGTCCTTCATCTCACCATAGTTTGCCGCGTCTTTGTCAGGAAGTGGCAAGAGGTGGTTGTTTACTGCATTGTTGTGGAAACTGAAGTTGCCAGGTATATTCACACCATAAGGGCACGGCATGCAATATTCGCATGTGGTACATGGTATGGTAGGGTATCCTGCCATCTGGTCGGCAATCTTTTCCAACAGTTTGTTCTCTGCCTCTGTGCATGGCTCCAATGGCGAGAAGGTCTCAACGTTCTCTTTGATGTGGTCCATACGGTTCATACCCGAAAGGGTAGTAAGGACGTTAGGGTAGGAGCCGACCCATCTGAATGCCCACCGTGCAGTGCTGTCATCGGGATGTACCGCCTTCAGCTGGTCTGTCAGTTCCTGTGCCATTTTTCCGAAAGCACCTCCTCGGAGCGGCTCCATGATGACACATTGCACCCCCATCTTCTCGCATTTGTCATACAGGTATTCTGCATCAGCATCGTGACGGCGTCCCTGTCTGAGAGAAGCATGCCGCCAATCAAGGAAGTTCATCTGTATCTGGACGAAATCCCATTTGTATTCGTCCTGTCTGTCAAGCAGCCAGTCAAAGTCACGCACATCGCCATGATAAGAGAATCCAAGATGCTTTATGCGTCCTGCCTCACGTTCCTTCATCAGGAAATCGAGTATGCCGTTGTCAAGGAAACGTCCCTTCAGCGAATCCATACCACCACCGATGCTATGCAGCAGGTAGTAGTCGATATAGTCAACCTTCAACCTCTCGAACGAACGTTCATACATTTCTTTTGAAGCATCGAAAGACCACAGGCGGCGATTCTGGTTTGACATCTTCGTGGCAATATGGAATTTCTCTCTTGGATGACGGCTGAGTGCCTCGCCAGTCAGTACCTCCGACTGCCCTCCCATATACATAGGAGCGGTGTCAAAATAGTTTACGCCATGACTGATGGCATAGTCAACCATCTCGTTGACGGCAGTCTGGTCGTTAGGCAGACGCATCATTCCGAAGCCCAATAGCGAGATATGCTCGCCCGAATTGTGCTGCACACGATAGGTCATTGCATTCTTCGACGCATCACCTGTCTTTGTAGATTTCTTGCTGAGTAAAGGGCTTGCCAAACTTTGTATCGGGTCCAGCCCCATCATTACCATTGCAGAACCAGCACCTATGCCGAGGCGCTTCAAAAATTCCCGTCTGTCTAAATTCTTTTTTGCCATAATCTTTATTGGGAAGTGAGTAATTCGCATACAAATGTACAAAATATGACGGAATTATGTCATTGTTGACAGAAAAATATTATAAATTCTGTCATTATTTGCTACTATTTAAAATATTTTGTTTATTTTTGCGCCAAATAACCAACTAAATACGAATTAATTTATGAAAAAATGTTTTGCTGTAGTAGCTATGCTCTGCATGGCTCTAATGATTCAGGCTGATAATGTTGTTGCCGATGAAGGTGCATGGTGTTGGTTTGCCGACCCTCGTGCAGTACACTACGAAAATCCCTCGGGAACTATCAATGCCACCTATATAGGTTATATAGATGTTCATGGCAATGTAAAGGCTACACAGTACGATTGGCTGAAGCAGCGTAAGACAGAAGTGCTTATACGTTCTTATTTCCAACCAGACGATCACAACAATCCCACCTTCATCGTGCTTCCTGATGAGCGAGTGATGATATTCTATACACGCCATACTGACGAGCCGAAGATATGGTACCGCATCTCCAAGAAGCCCGGTGACATCACCCAGCTTGGTGATGAGAAATATCTTGCTACTGCAAATAATACCACATATCCGTCGCCCTTCATCCTTAGCGACGACCCTCAGCATATCTATCTCTGCTGGCGCGGCATCAACTGGCATCCTACCATCGCCCGCCTCACCATGCCAGATGCCAATGACAACTGCAGTTTTGATTTCGGACCCAAGCAGATTGTTCAGTCAACAGGTGCACGCCCTTATGCAAAGTATCAGAGCAATGGACGCGATAAGATATATGTGTCATATACAACGGGACACCCAGACAATGAAATGCCTGACTGGCTGTATTTCAATGTTATAGATATAAATAAAGGTAACGGTCCTATCCTGCGTGACCTGAATGGCAAACAACTGAGTATTATCAATAATGGTGTCTTTAATGTCAGCAAGACAGACTCATACGCCAGCAGTTATCCCGCTACCATCGTAGATAAGTCTGCCAACATCCGCAACTGGGTATGGCAGATAGCTCTTGACAAGGAAGAGCATCCTGTCGTGGCTTATCCACATATAGACGATGCAAAGACAACTCACGTATATTGGTATGCCCGTTGGAACGGCTCTTCATGGAAGAATACATGGGTGCAGTATGGCGGTCATGCATTCCACCAGAACTGGAATTCTACCGAGAAGTGCTACAGCGGTGGTATGGCGATAGATCCTGAGAATATCAACGACCTATATCTCAGCATACCGACAAAGAATGGCGTGTATAATAAGGATGGTGTCTATGAGATATGGAAATATACCATCAATGATGCTGGCGAGGTGGCTGGTTCTACACAGATTACTACCAATTCTCCTAAGAACAATGCTCGTCCTTATATTATTCCAGGTTCAAAGAACTGCCCGCTGCGCCTCGTCTGGATGCAGGGCGATTACTACTATTGGATAGTACGTCAAGGATATCCTCAGGGCTATCCTACTGCCATACATAGTAATTATGCTTGGCAGGAAAATGTCTCGGATGTCTCAGCATCTGTCGTAAACTGTACCTGCTTGAAAGCTAATCAGACACTTAATATGGCTATTGCCATGAATACAGCAAAGTATGAAGGTGTGATTTTAAGTTCTGATGACGGCAATTTCGTTTATTCGCTTAATGGTAGCACTCAGTATCCTGAACTTACCGTCAACGGCACTACATACAAGAGTCAGAATCGTCTTCTGACGAGTGACGACTGGGCAACGAAAAGTTCTGGCACCAGCGGTGACAATCATCCTACAAAAGTCACTACATGGGTGTTGACAATGACGTATGATGGCGAAAAACTTACTATCTACCGTAATGGGCTGGTAGATCAGGTAGTTGAGGTTAAGAACCTTGACGTGGATAATATACATGTCAGCGGCAGCGATTTCAATCATCAGTGTATTTCTGTTTCAGCCTATGGCGTATCTGCTACTCCTATGGAGGTGCAGCAGATTGTTGCGGAGTCGCAGGAGAAAATCGATGCTGCATTGGAAGAGGCTGCTCTCTCAGCATTGTCGTTGCCTGACGAGATACATACCGATATTATCCTGCCTGCTACCTCTCTGGGGCAAACGGTGAAGTGGAACTCTTCCAAGGAGGATATACTTTCTTCTGTTGGAGTATTGTCTCCGCAGAAAGAGAACACTTCATTAGTGTTAACTGCTAACGTCGGAACCAAAAGCCGTCAGTTTGAAATACAGGTGCTGGCTCGTGACATAGCCAAGAGTATTCGCTATGAACAAACGTCCCCCCTTGACCTCACGTCAAATACAGCCACTGGCTTCAATACAAACAAATTTGGTTTAGCCCCTTCCGGACTGCTTGAGGGATTGCGCTCCTTCACTTTCCTTGTAACGGTGAAACCAAGTGCGCTGACAGCGATGCCTCGCATCTACGACTTCGGTTCAGCATCTGGCAACAGCCTGTTCCTAAGAGCTAACCCGTTATCTGCCGGCATCAAGTATAATGGCGGTGCTACCACTATGGTAAATGCAACTAAGCAGTTGTCGCTCAACAAGGAGACAAAATTGGCTGTCTCCTTTGATGCTGCCACTCATACCACTCGAATATATATCGATGGTGAGGAAAATGTCTCTGGTACCACAAACGTCAGTGAGGCATACATGCTTTATGAGGTGGCAAAAGACTCTCGCAACTACATAGGTCGTACACAATGGTGGGACTCTAACGTTGCAAACGACAATCAGGACTTCCGTGGCATTATCAGTGACCTGAAACTATATGATGTAATGCTTACCCGTAAGGAGATATGTGACATTCAGGGAATTTCTTACGAAGAGAGCGAACTGCCTACGGCTCTTGTGAATGGAGATTTTGAGGAGTCTTATAGCATAATGCAAGGCACGGGTGTCAACTCTGATCGTGCCATATATCTTCCTAAGGGATGGACAGTTGCTTATTCAAATGGTAATAATAACGACATTACTGCCTTGAAGTCTGGAGATATGTATTTCAGCAATTTCTTTGCTTCTCGTCCTGCATCAGTTACTGGAAGTAAACAGACCTATTGGGTGCGACAGAATTGGGGCACCAGCACTATCACCCTGAAACAGGAGGTAAGGCTGCCCAAAGGTGCATATACATTCAATGCTGATGTCTGGAAAAGTGGTAGCGGAGGTGATGTAGATATAAAGATACAGACAGAAGGCGGTAAGACAGTAACAGTACCGTCGCCTGGTAATAAGGAAGCATGGCAACATGTTACGACATCTTTTGAAAGCGATGGCATAGCATCTACAACAATACTTCTTTCAGCCGTTCATACCTACAATGGTTCGGAAAAGATTATAGGTTTCGACAATATAGAACTAACAAGTAATCCAACATCTATCAAAGATGTTACCCTGCATAAGCATATCAAGTCATCTGAGGTTTATGACCTGACAGGACGCAGAGTCAAGACGCCATCACAGGGTATATATATTATTGATGGAAAGAAGAAAGCTTTCTGATAAGGTCTAATGTCTAAAGCCAAAGGTCAATTCCGACAACACTATAAATTCACGCTTTTCCCAAGAACTTCGCATCAATAAATCTCTGGAAGGCATCTTTGTACATATCACCTACGGGCAGATATGTCTCTGCATCCATGATGATGCGGTTCTTGTTCACCTCCTGAATCTTTGTGAGGTTTACGATGTATGAGCGATGTATCCTCATGAAGTTCTGTGGCAGTCTTTCCTCCATTTTCTTCATGGAGAGTAGGGTGACTATTGGCTTCTCTTCTCCTTCTATGTGAATCTTGAGATATTCGCTCATGGCTTCTACGTAGCGAATGTCAGCAATGGTGATTTTCACCACCCTGTAGTCGGTCTTCACAAAGAAGGAGCCTTCATCTTCACCAGATTTTTGACCTTCGACCTTAGAATCTTGAATCTCTTGAACCATTGGACCTTGAACTTGTTGAGCCCTTTCCTTCAGCCTGTTTGCAGCACGCTGAAAGTCCTGCATGCCGAATGGCTTCAGCAGATAGTCAACAGCATTCACCTTGAAACCCTCAACGGCATATTCACTATATGCTGTCGTAAAGACTATCATTGGTGGCACCTGAAGCGACTTCACAAAATCCATTCCGTTGAGGTCGGGCATATTGATGTCGCAGAATATGGCATCGACAGAATCTTGTTCCAAGAACTTCTGTGCTTCCACGGCACTCTGACATTGTGCGGCAAGTTCCAGAAACGGTATCTTCTTTATGTAAGCAGCAATCTGCTGCAGAGCTAACGGCTCATCGTCTATGGCGAGACATCTAATCATGTGTGAGAGGTATTTCGAGTTCTACGTGATAAGTGTTTGCTTTGTCCTCTAAATTCAGTGTATAGCTATTTCCATAAATAAGGTCTAAACGTTTCTTAATATTTACAAGCCCTACGCCGCCTTTTTCCTGGTTGGGTCTGATACATTTGCTGTTGCTACATTCAAAGTGCAGCCTGTCATGCTCTATCCTTGCATTTATGTGTACGAAGGATTCCTGCTGGTAGCTGATGCCGTGTTTGAAGGCATTCTCTACAAATGTTATGAGTATCAGCGGAGGTATCTCGTTGTCAGGAAAAGCCGTAGGCAGTTCTACCTTCATATCCACCTTATCCGGATAGCGCAGACGCATCAGGGTGATATATTGGTTTATGAACTCAAATTCACGATATAGTGGAACTCCTTTCTTGTCTCCCTCGTACAGTATGAAGCGCATCATCTTCGACAATTCAATAATGGTGTCTTTTGCCTTCTCCGGGTCTATATCTACCAAAGCATGGATATTGTTGAGGGTGTTCATGAAAAAGTGTGGATTTATCTGATACCTCAAGTATTCCAACTGCTGCTTCAGGTTCTCTTTCTCCAATAACATTAGTTGCTTGGAGTCGTGACGAGACTTAAAGTAATACTTGATACCCAGATTCATGCCTATCATCAGAACCATGATAATGATGGCTACGATGTCATGTTCCCCCATAAGTACAGGTGGCTTTCTGTCTTTGTGTGGCGGCTTGGGGAAGTCATGTGGCATGTCCATGTCCTCCATTCCTTCCATCTGTTCTACCATCTCCATCCTCTCTCGTGGATGATTGGGTCTTTCCTTTGGTCTGTGAGAACATTGAAAGGCAACGAAGATTCCCGTTATTACCACCAAACTGCTGAAATATATTGTCTTCTTCTGTTTTAAGACCAGCAGCGGAGCGAGCAGAAAGTTATGTATTAGGAATATCACGAGGTATATTCCCAGCTGCTTCCATACCATGAACATCTCCTCCCATCTGAAAGTGTAGTAGGCATCGTTTACAGTCCTGATATAGAGGCTGAGGAGAGGCACTGTGAAGAGCAATCCCCACAGTGCCAGATATGATATGTTTTCAATTTTATTTTGTTCTTGCATCCATTTCATATAACGCAAGTTTTTAACAATTTATTGCACGATTACAGTTCATAATCACCTTTCACCTCAATGTCTTCCTGGCATAGAACCGCCGCCTGGCATAGAACCACCGCCTGGCATAGAACCTCCTCCGCCCATAGAGCTGCTGATAGAACTTGATGCCGTTACTGACGTTGAGCTGCTGCCATTCGACAGGGTGTAGCTGCTGCCGCTTGTCAGATAGGGTGAACTTATCATGATAGTACCATTGCTGTAAGATATTGGCATAAGGAAAGAACACAGAACTGTGCCGTTGCTGCTGACGCTAACAGTACCGTTTGCTGTTACAGAACCCGATGCAGAGATGATACCCTGCGAGGTGCTGCCCAGGCTGACGTCGTTTCTGCCGCCAATGGCAAAGATGTTTCCTCCAGTGATGTAGAGATTCTTCTGCTCGTTTACGTCAATGCCTGCCTCTGCCCCGCTGGCGCCACAAGCTATTATCGTTCCACCCTTCAGGTACATGTTGCCGTTGGCATCTATGGCATCGTTGTTTGTGCCTACTGCCACTACGCTGCCGCCACTGATTGTCATGTCACCAGTAGAATTTATGGCATCGTCGTGAGCATATACCATCACCGTTCCGCCGGATATGTCAACGGTTCCCTTGCTCTCTATTCCCTCGGCATTGTTGCCGCTGGTGCGTATCATGATGTCGCCGCCTGATATCTGCAGCACACCGTAGGTCTCGGTTGGTGAAACTGTATCATCCTTATAGCCTATCTTCATACCCTTTGGTGAAGAAGTGTAGGCACTCGCCAGATTGTCAGTGTTGCCGGTATAGTTATGGTTTTCAGTCGTTCCATTGCTATAGTACAGGTTACCCTCTGTTATGATGCGAATCTTTCCGCCGGTTATGTAAGCCTCCAAGTCTGCCTTCACACCCTTGCCGCCACTGCCGGTAGCCTTCGCATACAGCTCACCGCCATTCATGTAGAAATTCTCGTCGCATGCCACACCGGCTGCTGCCTTTGTGTCGCCACCAGTAGATAGCGTCTCATCTTCCTCCCATGTACCGTTACCGGTAGCAATCGTTGTCGTCCTGCCGCCATTTATCGTAATGTTCGTGTCACTATTGATAGCCTTTGCACCATCAGCTGAAACCTCAACGTTTATGATACCTCCATTTATAATAATGTCACTGCCACCCTTTATGCCATTGTTGGCAGTAGAGTTTACATACAGGTTTACGCCACTCTCTATGACTACGTTGCTCTTGCCGTGAATACCGTTTTTGTATGTGCCATATACATCCAGCGAGCCAGTTCCCATTATGAACAGCTTGCCTTTTGCCAAGACAGCTCCTTTGTGGCTGTCATCATCGGTCGTTCCGTCGGTCACCTTGTTCGCCCCTTCAACGGTAAGGTATGCATTCTGACTGCTCTGCAGATTCAGGGCAACAGACCTCTGGTTTGTGATGTTTGCATTGCTCAAAGTAATACCATATTTTGTGTCACCCTTTATGGTCAGCGAGCCGTCTGCTACAGTTCCAGATACCACATAGCAGATGCCTTCTGTGCTGCCATGATCTGCAGTGATGTCATTGCCGCTAACAGATATCGTTACCCCGTTTACGGTTGTTGCAGCTGGGTTTGCCATATCTATATTAACTATTGTGGCGAACGAGTTCTGGCTTGGAGCGTCACCATCCTCTGGATAGGTAGCCGCAACGGTAGAAGCAGGCTCTGCCGTTGTTTTGTCTATGGCGACAGTGAAATCCTTCATTGTAGATATGGTAGCAGTTGTCACACCACTTCCAGAAGAGTCTCCGCCAGAAGAACTGCTACTGCTGCCGTAACTGCTGGTGTAATCATCTGAATCACTTGAACACCCAGTTGTTCCAATCATCAATGTCATGGCTGCCATGAACATGAAATACTTTGTTAGATTTTTCATAATAATTTTGTTTAGATATTTACGATATTCTTTTCTTTTTCATCTGCAAAATTACGGAAATAGGCATTCCATATAAAATTTTTTCAGCGAACTGCTAAAAATCTTCAGCGAAAAGACATGCTAAGGATATAATAGTGAAGAAACATAGGTCAATTAAACTGCAAATTTGAGGATTCCACATTCGCTACAACCACCGAAACAGTATCGTGCAACTATCGTGCAACTATCGTGCAACCTCCGTGTAACCTCCGTGCAACCTCCGTGTAACCTCCGTGCAACCTCCGTGTAACCTCCGTGTAACCTCCGTGCAACCCTTCTCTAAAAAAGCCAAAAGTAAAAAATGATGCCTTTAGCCAAGAATCTTTTCCGTCATCTGCTAAAAATCTTCCGCGAAAAGAGATTTTGGGGTGCTATTTTAGCGTATTTGTAAGGGTATTAGCATAAATATGAAAAAAAACTTCAAAAAAATTTGCATATATCACAAAAATATATTACCTTTGCACCGCTTTTCAGACCAAAAGCCGTCAAAACAAGACGTTCGGAGAGATGGTAGAGTGGTCGATTACAACGGTCTTGAAAACCGTCGTGCTGAGAGGCACCGGGGGTTCGAATCCCTCTCTCTCCGCTGGTAAATCCGCGTAACTAGTTGGCAATCAACAAGTTATGCGGATTCTCTTATTCTCCGTTACCCAAAATCAGACCCAAATCTCATCCACAACTCGGAGAATTCTGAAAATAGCGATTCCTAAACTATCCAAGGAGATGTTAAAGTATGTATCTGACAAACAGATAGGTAGCCTTTACTTTTGATTCAATATGGCTGACTAGATTCTCATTTTATAAAATGTGGATAATCTGGTTCTCCAAGATTCGGTTCGTATGCAAAGCCCTCATAACTGAAAGCGTTCAGCTCCTCCGGCTTGTCTATTCGATTCTCTATGATGAATCGTGTCATGGCTCCACGACAAGTCTTAGCCCATACTGCTTGCATCTTTAGGTCATTTCCCTTACGAACACAGAACAATGGTTGGATAACGCGAACTTCTTTACGGAC
>OCTW011546755.1_pt1 | contig 22796 bp, 11 predicted proteins | sample 1539671 | NCBI WGS metagenome assembly OCTW01 (sample SAMN02144230, study PRJEB22623) | gut metagenome | biome: sheep rumen | host: Ovis aries | place: New Zealand
TATGCTTATTTTTCTTCGAAAGATCAAATTATTCTTTTATGCATAATGCATAATGATGAATGCATAATGAAATGTTATGCTCGGAGGATTTGGACGATCTTTTTGGTTTTGCACAATCATTCAGCATTATGAATTAAAGAGATTTCAAGTATTTGGGGAAACAGGAGTGCACTCTAGGGCTGAATCGTTACAAAATAACGCCTGTTGGATCCATCACTTTTCGTAACCCCAGTCACCTGATACCCCGATGGGGGCCCTCCCCATCTCTTTAATTTTGAATTGACTTCAGCCTCAGCCTCTACAAACCTGCTAACACGCGTAATAAAAAAGTGAGCATCGTTAGATGCGAACAAATTCGTTTGTTAAAACAAAGCTGGCGGCTGAGTAGTAACTGCCCCTGCCATCTCTCGGATTGAGAATCTTGCATCATGGGTTGGATTGGTTTAGAGTAAAGCGAGATACGTGATGTATCACCCTTTGTCATCGCATTTAAATGCCGCAACATTATTAATGAAGCAAAGCAAGCAGACACATGACAGATAAAAACTCTTCAAATAAGCTACCTCAAATGCCGAAGTTGACAAAACTTCCTTCGCTTCACAGTGCGAAACCCAGTGCAACTTCAATGGCAGATTTGCCCAAGCTGTCTCAGAATGCTGTCATTCCTGCACTCCAATCGAGTGCTACACAGCTGCCCAATGTGGCTAACAATAAAGTTGATGAAGGTGAAGCGACCATTGCATTACAAGCCCCTTCGGATGAAGATATTAATAAGGCTGTATCTGCTTACAAAAGTGGTGCAAAATCATCTCTTCCGGGACTCGGTATTCCGCTCATTTCTCATCCTAAAAAAGAGCCTGTCGTAAAAGATACTTCAAATGATGCAACCGTTGCTATAAAAGCACCACCCGAAAAAGAAATCGATTCCGCCATCGCCAGTCTCAAAAACAGCGGAAATAACCCTTCGCCAGGCTTTGCATCGTCACATTCTCTCAACAAAGGACTCGCCAGTATCCCTGGTATTTCTTTGTCAAAATCATCCGGATTAAATCCAAAACCCGAAATAAATCCGGTAATGGCACCCCAGAGTTCGCCTTTTGACAATGTTTTGAGTTCTCCGTCTCAGGAAATTCCCAATTCTCCTGCAATTGCACCTGCTGAACCGGTCATTGCGCCGTCTCAGCCAGACATCGCACCCCAAAATGAGGATGCTCCCATTTTCGGAGGTGCCGCTCTGGAACAGAGCGAACTGCAGTATGAGGAGGAAATTCCTGACGAAGAAAACGAAAAAACGATGATGATTGATGCTGCCCCGGATGAAGATCTCGACATCGGCAGCGAAAAGACGCAGATCAGTTTTGGGGCCATGGATTTCGAGCCCCTGAGCGGTAAACTCATCGTCGAATCCGGAAAAACCAACCAGCGAGAATATATCCTCGTCCGTGAAAAAACATCGTTGGGACGTGCACCCAGTAATGATATCGCGATTTCCGATATCGCTATGAGCCGCAAACACGTCGAAATCGATAAATTCCCCGAAGGATTCAGAATTCGCGATCTCGAAAGCGGAAACGGTACCATCCTCAATGATCACCGCATCCGGGTTGCTCAATTGAGAGATGGTGACATCATCGAAATAGGAAGTATCCGCTTCAGATTTGAACAGACCGGCGGTGATCCCGATGTGCTTTGGAAAGGTGAACCAAAAATCGACTACCATCCAAACCAACATAATAAACGTCCACGCCCGCAGAGTTCTTCTCAAAATCCATATCAAAGCTCACCAAGCGCTGCACAGAATTTTTCTCAGAGCTCATCGCAAAATCAGTCTCCATTCCCGCCATCGCATCCATCACAGCAAATGGAATCCATGCTCGAAAGACAGGGAGGAGGCATTGCTGCACCATCCTGGACTTCCGCACCACCCATGACGATGACCAGTCCTTACATGTCTTATAACGGCAATGTATTAAGGACTGTAAACTCCATACCGACAGGCGCAATGATTGCCTTCATTGTTACGATTGTGCTGTTCGTCGGATCCATTGTTTTCCTCATTGTCACAGCTGTCATCAACAATGGCTATGAGAAAAAAGCAGAAGCAGAGCGCGAACTGATAGCTGATATCCAAAACAATATTACAAAGGGTGTCGAAGCCTATAGCAAGTCTCAGTTCCAAGAGGCTTTGGAATACTTTAAAACCGCAAAAAATATCGATTCTGACAAGACTTTCATCAAAGATACGCAAATCTTTGATCAATTCGATAAGCTGATTTCAAAGGAAATGGAAATCAACAAAGACATCGTAAAGATCAATGATAAACTCGATGGAATCAGAAACTCTGCAAATTATTCATCCGAAGAATTCAATAAAGATTTAAGCATTTTGGAGGATATTCCAGAAAGCAGCATTAATAAAAATAGTGCCGAAACAACTATCAGCCAAATTACCGATGCCTACGTCACGACACTGAGAAAGAAAATCGGTGACCTCATCAAAGAAAACAATATCCCTGAAGCCCGAAAATTAATCAAAGAACTCGCCAAATTCCCTGATTCCAACAACAATGCCACTACTTTTGCCAATCGCATTGCCACAATGGAACAGCGAACAAATCAAAAATAAACGAGATAACCAGCCAGTTTTAACATACGCCGTATGAAAAAATACCTTTGCACGCTCTTATTTTTATGGATGCCACTGACGGCATTTGCGCAGGAAGCCACCGAAACAGTCGTCGACTTTAAAGGTGAAATTGTCGATCAGGATGCGGCGCCTGTCTCTGGTGTGCTGCCTCTCGAATTCCGCGTCTTCTCCGAAAAAAATGCCAAAAAAGCCATCGCAACCGAAAAACATTTTGTTTCAATCGTCGATGGTGAATACGCTTTATCTCTCGGCGAATCCTCGCAGATTAAAACCAAAAACGCCACCCTGTTCGTGGCTGTTTATCTGGATGGTAAAGAACTGACGCGCCAGGAAGTCAAAACACAACAGCAGATCGTCAAAAAAAATTCCCAAATCGTCGAAACAGATGTGACACCCAATACCGGCGATTTTAAACTGGAATGCCCAAAAGGTTATGTCGTGACCGGCATTCAGGGCAGCTCTAAAAATGGCGTTCAAAACTTCAAACTGATTTGCTCCAAAACCGTGTGAGCAATTGATAATTGATAATTGATAATTCATGGATTCTCAGACTTTTTCCTAAAGAATCGAATTTTTCTTAACTTTAGAGGTATTACTGGGCGATGCATCCCAATCATTATGCATTAACGAAGGGTTAAGCTTTCGAAGAAATCGTCGGCATATGGGTTAAACAGTTACATTATTCATTATTAATTATTCATTGTTAATTGTTCATGTGCCGTCTATTGCCTGCGGCAATACGCCGGACACCGCGTCGCTATTGCCTTCGGCAATACGCACCGCGTATTTTTTTAAATAGCGGTGCGCAAAGGCCGTATCGCATCGCGATAGGCCGAAACAAGGCCGTACCGCAAAGCGGCAGGCCAGACAAAAAAAACATTGATATTCCTTCCATACCTAATTAAACTCGATAGAACGACCCAAAATGGTCAATTTTAAAATGTTCAAGGGAGGAAGAGTATGAACAAGATTACAGATGCATTTCTGCATGATATCCCAAAGACGGATCTCCACGTCCATCTGGATGGCTCAATGCGTATAGAGACATTGATAGAGCTGGCCCAGGAACGCAATATACCTCTGCCTTCCTATGAACCGCAGCATCTCAAAGAACTGTTGAATATCGGCGGTATTCACGAAAATCTCGAAAGTTATCTGCGTGTCTTCGATACGACACTGAAAGTTCTTCAGGATGAAGATGCACTGACGCGCACGGCATTTGAACTTGCCGAAGATGCTGCACTCGAAAACTGCCGCTATATTGAAGTTCGCTATAGTCCCGTACTGCATCAAAAAAATGGTCTCTCTCTGCCGGTTATCGTCGAATCCGTCGCTGCAGGACTGCGCCAGGCAAAAAGAAAATACGGAATTATGAGTGGACAAATCATTTGTGCTTTGCGCCACATGCCACCACAAACTTCGCTGCGACTTGCAGAACTCGCCGTTGCCTTTAAAAATAAGGGCGTCGTTGGGTTCGACCTCGCCGGTGGAGAAATGAACAATCCTGCTGACAAACATGCCGAAGCTTTCAGGTTCATTCGTAAAAATAACCTCAACTCCACTGTTCATGCTGGCGAAGCTTATGGATCGCGATCGATTCATCAGGCAATTCACGATTGCAACGCACACCGCATCGGACATGGCACAAGATTGCGTGAAAATGGCGATTTGCTCAATTATATCAACGATCACCGCATTCCACTCGAGATTTGCTTAAAGAGCAATGTTCAGACTGCCGCTGTCGATGCCATCGAAAATCACCCGCTCAAATTCTACATGGATTTTGGTCTGCGCGTCACTCTGAATACCGATAACCGACTTGTGACCGATACGACCATTACGGATGAGTACAAACTCGCCTGCCAGGTTTTTCATCTCACTTACGATGAGATCAAACGCCTCGTGCTCGATGGATTCAAATCCGCCTTCATGCCTTTTAGAAAGAAACGCGAAGTCATGCGGCTCGTACTCGAAGAATTTGAACAGGTTTCACAAAAACACGGTCTGCACAGTGAAGTCGAAGCAAGAGGCATTTCGCGATATGCCATCGACCGCATTGGCGAAGATCCAATGCCGGATTAATTAAATTCCAGATTTTCCTTGATTTGAATGCCCTTTCCTTAACGTTTAAAGAAAGGGCTTTCTTGTAGGTGAAAAAATGAAAACCAGAACATATTCGAGTTTTTGTACACTCATTCTGTGTATGTCCTGTGCCTGCTATGCACACGCCCAAAGTGTCAGTGAATATAAGGATGTCTGCAAAATCGGCGACATAAAAGGGGAAACACCTTATCACGGCATTACTTATTACAAATTGTCCATCGACCATCATCATGGCAAAGAAACGGATAGCTCATGCACATCCAATACACTGACGCATAAAGTCCATATCCTGAAAATTGACTTGCAGGCAAAGGGGATCGAGCCGCTTGTCAAACCTCAGGGTTCATCTCAAACGGTATTAAAATGGGTTGAGTCTTCCGATGTTGTTGTGGGAACCAATATTGGTTTTGGTTTTAACAATACAACTCCAAAAAACCTGGAAAAATATCGCAACGATGGATGCAAGGATAAGAGCCGCGGTGCAATTGGCTATCAAAAGAGCAATGGCAAAGAATACGATTGTTATGCTCAATTGAACGATTTTCCAATCGTTGGGTTGGATAAGTATCGCCGTTTTCGAAATCTGGAACCCTCAGATTTAATCATGAACAGTGGTCCTGAAATGTTAGAACCTGAAATCAAGGCAACATTTCACAACGCAGTCTCTTCGTATATCTTCACGCTCGTTAAAAATGGCACAGTTGTCGACAATTCCAAAAGCAATCATGACAATGAGTGGCTTATTTACAATAATGAAGGTAACGGAAAAACAGATCATCTTCGTACACCTCTGCATCCCAGGACGGCCATCGGAGCCGATAAAACTGGCAGATTTTTCTATTTGGTCGTCGTGGATGGCAGAAGATCCGATATCTCAGGCATGAACATTGAGGAATTGTCCTACTGCATGAAAAACATGGGGGCTGCCTGGGCCTATAACTGCGATGGCGGCGGTTCTTCAACAATGGTGATAGATGACAAGTTAATCAATTTCCCATCGGACGGTACTTCATGTGGTAACAACGGACAATGTACCAAAAAATCATGTGGTGACAGTAGCTCGCTTCGCTCTCCATATGTTCAGATCGGTTTTAAAGCCCAGAAAAAATGCACGCCATCTGAAGAAATCTGTAACAACATCGACGATGACTGCAATGGCGATGTCGATGAAAATAAGGTTTGTGATCTCGAAGATCCAGTTTATCAGTCGATGATCTACGATCCTCAAAATACGGATGTCGATGGTGACGGAAAAGCCGATATCTGCGCCCGCGGAAAGAAAGGTATTTTCTGTGCTTTTTCCTCCAAGGATTTGACGACATTAGCGAAAGTTGTGAATATGAGCGATGAGGATGGCTGGATTGAAGCTGCACGATATGCAACCATCCGCTTTGCAGACATTAACGGAGACAGAAAAGCCGACGTCTGTGCACGATCCGATAAAGGAATTTCATGCTGGTTATCCGAAGGTACTGTATTTGGTACTCAGACTGCTGTCATTCCTATGTCAGATGCCGATGGCTACAATCAAGTTCAGTATTACTCGACCATCCGGGCTGCCGATATCGATGGGGATGGCAAAGACGAGCTGTGCGCGCGTCTTAAGGATGGCTTCCAATGCTTTGCATGGCAGGACAACGCCTGGAGTTCTCCCATCCAACTGGGCGACATGTCCGATGAACTTCACTGGAATTCCGCAGAGTATTATTCAACCATCCGAACTGCAGATATCAACGGGGATGGCAAGGTCGACGTTTGCGGACGCGGGAAAAATGGATTCAGTTGTTGGATTTCTACGGGTAACGGCTTTAAATTAAGCTTTACAATAACTGACCTGAGTAATGACAACGGCTGGAATAAACCCGAATATTATCAAACCATTCGCATGGCTGATATCAATGGTGATCACAAAGCCGACGTATGTGCACGCGATCTCAAGGGAATCGTCTGTTATCTCTCTCAGGGCGATAAATTTGGCGAGGGTTTGCGTGGACCAGGATTGTCTGATGAAGAGAATTGGAATGATTACGACAATTACTCAACCATTGTTTTTGGTGACATCAACGGAGACGGTAAAGACGATATCTGCATGCGCGGAAATCACCAAATGCAGTGTTATCTCTCCAAAGGCGATGCTTTTGACAGTGTTTTAAAAATTCCCGAAATGGGAAATACTTACGGCTGGAATAATCCGGATCACTTCAGAACCATTCGAATGGGTGATATCGATGGTGATAAGAAAATGGAAGTTTGCGGCCGTTCTTCTACGGGTATTCATTGCTACAAATATACAGATTCTGCATTTAAACGCATCGATGGACCGGAACTCAAAAATAGTACGAGCTGGGATCAGATTCCTTACTACAGTACCATTCGCATTGGCGGACCTCTGCTCAAAACATGTGCACTGCAAAAAGAAGTCTGTGACGGCATAGATAACAATTGCGATGGTCAGATCGATGAAATAGATGGCTGTGATGTAACGCCGCCCCAAGCATGTGAAGGAACCATCAACGAAAACGGCAAATGCGTTGAAAATCCGGATAAACCAAGCGAATGCAATGGAACCATCGATGAAAACGGAAATTGCGTTGAAAACCCGGATAATCCAAGCGAATGCAATGGAACCATCGATGAAAACGGAAATTGCGTCGAAAATCCGAATAATCCAAGCGAATGCAATGGAACTATCGACGAAAATGGAAATTGCGTCGAAAATCCGAATAAACCAAGCGAATGCAATGGAACTATCGACGAAAATGGAAATTGCGTTGAAAACCCGGATAATCCAAGCGAATGCAATGGAACCATCGACGAAAACGGCGAATGCAATGAAAATCAAGAGACGCCTATTCAAGAATGTGACGGAACTATCGACGAAAATGGAAATTGTATTGCAGATGGTCAAACACCTGAAGATAAAGCACACTCATCAGCCAGCAGTGATGGTTGCAGTATGAAGCCAGCTGCATCGACACATTATGGTGTATTTGGCTTGATTATGCTGGGATGTTTGGGATGGATCGTTCGCAGACGTAAAACAATTAGAAAATAAGGCTATATTCAGCTAACGTAGATTTCAGATAAAACAAAGGCCAATGGAAAATTTAGTCCCATTGGCCTTCGGTTTTAATTGCTCATTGCTCATTATCAGAGCTGCATTGGCATGACAATGAAATCATATTTGTCAGTTGTTACATCGCGAACAACTGCTGGGGAATCCATATCGATGATTTCAAGAGAGACGTATTCACTGTCGATGACTCTGAGGATATCATCAATATAGCGCCAGTTAAATCCAGCAGTCACGCCGGAGCCTTCGTATTCAGCATCGATAAAATCTCTCATTTCACCGGATTTTGCATCAAAAGTCGAAACCTCAAGTTTGCCAATATTCATGGTTAGTCGAATTGTGCCGGCTTTTGCTGTAAAAATAGATGCGCGTTTGATTATTTGCTGAAAATCATCGCGTTTAATGACAGATTTATGATCGAGCTGCGACGGAATGACTTTTGAAAAATCAGGGAATTGACCGGCAATGAGGTTGATGTAAAAAGTCGTTTGACCGGACATAACGACGAGTTTGCTTCCGGACACATCGAGATTGATAGTTCCGTCGAAAAGATTTTTAGTTAGCTCAGACAAACCTTTCAGCGGAATGATGACACCTTTCTCCAAAGAACCAGGCAGACTTCCATTGATTTGAATGTTTGCCTCTGCTCTCGAAAGGCGATGACCATCTGTCGAAACCATCTGGACACAACCATTTTGGTAAATCGTCAAAAGAGCACCTGTAAAATCAGCACGTGAATCATCCCTCGAAATGCTGAACATCGTTTTATCGATGAGATTTTTAAAAACAGATGCATCAATTACAATCGACGATTTGAGCTGAATATCGTTAATAGGTGGAAATTCACTGACATCGCCACTTGGAATTCTGGCACGGAAATTACCGGCTTCAACCAGAACCTGCGAACCTTCAGAGGTTAAAAGAATTTCATAACCCTGAGGCTGATTCTGAACAGTGTCCAACAATCTGTGTGCATTAATGACAATGACACCTTCTTCGATAATGTCGGCATTCTCAACGACTCGAAGTGTAATATCGAGATCCGTCCCCGTTACGGTAATTGCGTTTCCTTTGGCCTCGATCATACATGAGCTTAAAATTGCAAAGCTCCCACGGCTCGAACAAACACTGTCGATACGCTTCAGAATTCTTGCAAATGTATCTCTATCGAGCGAAAATTTCATGCCCTATTCCTCGTTTTAAAATCAGTTTAAATTGCAAATGCCAAAATTTGGCAGTGCATGATTTTCTTTCTTTATCTCTGTCACGTCAAGTAAAAAGCCGTCTCATAGATGAAAAAGGTGTCACTGTTCAGCCGTAGGCGCATGACTTGTTTCCCTTCTTAAGACAAATCAGAGGAATGAGCACGTCATGATAATGATGATGTTTTTAAAATGAATGAGTAAAATGATTTCATCATCATCATCAGTCCTGTGCATTTATGGATAACGAGTCGATCCAGAGTATTTACGCCGTTTTCCTCAAGTCCAATCTTGTGGGCAGATTGTGCAGAATTTGTGGATTGCCTGTGGATAGAAAATCACATTCAAAAGAAACAACACTTATCCACAGGATTTTACACAGGATAATCACAAGTAATCCACAAATCTATCCAGTGATTTATTCACATATTAAATAAAATTTTTTATTACTTATATTTTATGATTAAAAATCATAATTCACCTAGCATTAACAATTATTATTCAATATCACACAAATACACAGTTATCCATAGACTTATCCACAACGCCACAGGACAGACTGATTTATCATTATAAGATAGTGCTTTTATGTTTTAAATTCTGGTTAAAATATGAATTTTATTAAAAAACTTTAAAGAACTAATAAATTAAATTTGAATTATATAGAACCAACAATACCACACAAGGTTATCCACAATACCTGTGGATAACTCCCAGATTCATCTTTTAGATTTAAATAGAATATAATTAAATAACATTTTTATTATTAGAATTAAATTCTAATATTATAAAACTTAACTTAATATTATTTAAATTAGAAACAGTATGACACAATAGTTGAAAATAATCGATAATATCGAATATTATTTATATAATTATAGTTTTTTGGTATTTTTTTAATAGATAATCAATTTTATTTTAATTTTATAATTATAGAATTATTTTTATATGCATATTATTTTATTTTTTATGGTATTAGACAAAAAATACACAGACAATCTCAAAACTGCTTAAATACTCAACTTATTGGGCTACAAAGTGTGTCCGGCAGGTAAAAAAGTTGACCCGAAGGGGTCTCTCAATTTAAGTTCAACTTGTCCAACGGGAATGCGATGGGCTGTGTCCGTGGAAATTGCTAAGCCAGGAAGGCTTTCTTTTCCCATCTTAAAGCTTTGGATTGTCAATGAGTACAGAAATTTGGGCGCAATTCCTGGAGCGTCTCAAAAATCAGGTCAATGATAGAAGTCTTACATATCTCGAAGGTCTTTCATGTCGATGCATGACAGATCAACAGTGGGATCTTTGCCTTCCTGATAGATCAACACTGAATTTTGTCGAAAGCAATTTGAGCGATAAGATTTACGATGTCATCTGTGACGTCCTCAAATCCCACTCTCTCAATACCCAGATCAGTGTCTCTTATTCCCTCGAAAATGACAATTCCAGGGAAGAAAAGACCGAACCTGGTTTTCTGTTTGATCCCATTCGAGTAGTCGATATTTCAAAACAGAACATTCAAAAAGCCGCTTTTCAGGTCGGTCGGAGTTTTCTCTTTCCGGCGAGTGAAGACAGCCCGATTGTCAGTTCAATCGAAGCTCGTGAAGCCAGTCATTTGAATCCCAATTTTACATTCGACAATTTCATTAAGGGTGGGTCGAATGAAATGGCTTATTGTGCAGCAAAAGCTGTAGCTGCAAATCCGGCAGGTGCATATAATCCGCTATTCATCTACGGCGGCGTCGGTCTTGGAAAAACCCATCTGATGTCTGCTATTGGCAACGAAATTCTTCAAACCAGCAATCTTCGCGTGCGTTATATGACGAGCGAAGAATTTACCAACAATTATATGGAAGCCGTTCATGACGGTCGTATGAAGGAATTTCGTGACGAAGTTCGAAAAAATTACGATGTGCTGCTTCTCGACGACATTCAGTTCATAGCTGGTAAAGAAGGCACTCAGAAAGAATTTTTTAATGCCTTCAATGATTTACACAGCGCCAATAAGCAAATCGTTTTGACCAGTGACAAACATCCTCAGGAAATTAAAGATCTCGAAGAACGCATCAGTTCACGCTTGGTTTCTGGATTGTTTGTCGACATTCAGCTTCCTGAATACGAAACTCGCCTTGAGATTTTGCGAAAAAAATCTCACCTTCAGAATTTCTATCTGCCAGACGATGTTGCGCAATATATCGCTGCAAAAGTCAATTCCCATGTGCGCGATCTCGAAAGCTGCATCAACCGCATTAAAGCGAGTGCAGAGATCCACAATGAACACATCAGTATGGCACTTGCCCAAAAGATGATCGAGCCGTATTACCAGTCTCGCACGGTTTTGCTCGATCCTGATGCAATCATGCAGAGCGTTTGCCGATATTTCGGTATCTCACTCGATGAACTTCTCAGCAAATCCCGTACAAAACCCATTGTTTATCCACGTCAAATTGCAATGTATCTCGCCAGAACACATACGTCGTTGTCTTATCCTGATTTGGGACGTGCATTTAAACGGGATCATTCGACCATCATGAATGGCGTCGCCAATGTTAAAAAAGCCCTTTCAGATAAAGATGCTGAACTCCAGTTTGACATCAAACGCCTCGAGGATGAGCTTTTTAAATAGGTTTAACTTGTTTTTGGCAGGGCTATCTGCGATACGCCCTGCATAAAGCGGCTATCTGACGATACGCCGCTTTTTTTTGTTTACTCACCCACCCGCCCGCCCCTTAGCGCGCAAACCGGTTGAATTTAACCTACAGGTAAGCTTAAAACACACAGAGTTCAGGTTAATTATTGATCCTTGGGCCCCCACCCGCCCGCCGCCTCCACCAGTCGTACATAACTGGGCGCACCTCGGCCAAGTCACGATATTTTGTATCATAACCTGCTTCCAGTGTCGGTTTGCATGGAGCCGTTACCCGGAGAATGCATTTCCTCGTCAGGATTTGGCATTGTCTGCGGGTCCCGTTATGTACGACCATCCCCAGTGACATGCCATAAGTGCTTGGCAACCCAGAGAAAGCCAGAGTCTCTGTGGCATGTTTGGTTCACTTATATATGGGCAATTTTTTCAAAAAACGGCCAAAAAAAATGAAAAAAAACTCTGTTCCTTACGAAATCAATACAGCCAAAAAAAAAGCCCCATCTATAATGGGGCTTTTTAAGAGACATGGCTTGATTGTCAAAGGGTTATTGTTTATATTTTTTATACAATTCTTCAAGTTGTTCCATAGACAATTCTTCAACCTCATCTAATTCTTCTTTAGCCTTTTTAGTTTCTTCTTTGGCTTTTATGGCTTCTTCTTTGGCTTTTTTGGCTTCTTCTTTAGCCTTTTTGGCTTCTTTAGCTTCTTTTCTGGCTATTTTGGTTTCTTCTTTGGCTTTTTCTATAGTCTCTTCAGCTTCTCTTTCATCATCTTCTTCTGTAGTCTCTTTAGCAGAGTCACTTTTGATTTGGTGATTACCAAGGTAATCGATAGCGAATTGCTTTCTCCATGGACCAAACAAAGAAATAGCAAGGCCAATCAAGCCAATGGCAAGAAATGGAATACTGAGGATCTGACCTTCCCTGAGGCCGCCAATACGTTCGGCAACCTGATATTCTTTGAAGTATTCGACGCAGAACCGCATGGCAAAATAGAGCACGAGGATTAGTGAAGTTGGCATACCCAAGGGCATTTGGGTTTTTCGTACTTTTTTGTAGTAATAGTACGTCCCGAACATGACGATGCCTGCGATAATACCCATGCCGACTTCAAACAGCTGCGAAGGATAACGGGGTACTCCATCCACGCGAGTAAAGATAAAAGCAAGAGGTGATTCCGGATTACAAGGAGCACCAACGATTTCGGAGTTGAGGAAGTTTCCCAGCCGGACACAAATCATGGCAAATGGAATGCAATATGCCAGTCGATCTACGCTGATACGCACGGGAACTTTGCGCCAAAAATAGTCATAACAAATGCATGTGGCCATGATTCCGAAAGCGGCACCGTGGCTGGCAAGCCCGCCTTTCCAGAATTTGATGATTTCAAAAGGATGTTGGGAATAGAAATCCCAGTCGTAGAAAAAGCAATGGAATAAGCGCGTGCCGACGATGATGGCAATGATGATGGCAAATGCAAAATTAGAGGCCTTTTCGGGATCTTCGCCTTCCTCTTTATAGCGCCAGCGAATCGTCATGTAACCCACGGCAAGTGCCAGCGCAAAAAGAATGCCGTAATAACGAACGGTGATGGGGCCGAATGAAAAGAATGTTGGGTCAAAGTCCCAAATGACAACGCCCAGGGAATTGAGTAAATCGAGCATGTTTGATGAAACTCCTTTATCTAATGCGCAAATTGAATTCGTAAGTCGTAATTCGTAATTGTTCGGGCATTCTTAAGAACAATGTATATCCACGATGGTCAAATTTAGCCTAATTTTATTTAGCTTCAGATGAATTGTTAGTTTTGTTATACCCAAATGACGCATTACGCATTACGCATTATGCATTATCAAATTCCTATACCATATTTCAGGATTTGTATCGTATATAATAAATATGGGCGTATCTGGCGCAGCCAGATAGCCCATATTCAAGGCCGTACCGCGCAGCGGAAGGCCGAAACTGGCTGTATCGAGGCGCAGCCGAAGATAGGCCGGTTCCCGTCAATCCTCAAAAACGCTGAAAAATTCAGAAACATTCGCAAAAGATCCATGTCAGAAAAAAGCCGGGAAAAATTATTTCGGGATCCGATTCACAATGTCATTCAGTTCAATTTGTCGGATGATGTCGACAGAATGCTGTTTTCGCTCATTGATACGGAAGTTGTGCAGAGGCTGCGTTATGTGCGGCAGCTCGGACTCGCCAATTTTGTGTATCATGGTGCGGAACATTCGCGATTTGGTCATTCAGTTGGTGTTCAGCACATCGCGAAGAGGATTTTTGACAGTGCCAATCCAAAGGGCGATCCGTTTGATCGAGCCGTCACGCGGGCGGCGGGCCTTCTGCATGATGTCGGGCATGCGGCGTTCAGTCATGCGTTCGAGTCGGGCATCTCGCAGATTTGCCATTTTGACCATGAGTCAATGACATGCGCTTATATTATGGATGAATTGGGCGATGTTTACCGCATTTTGCACGACTTTGACCCGCGCATGCCCGAGCGCGTTTTTCAGTGTATCGCACAGGAAAGTCACGCCTGGTACCATCCGATTATTTCGAGTCAGCTCGATGCCGACCGCATGGATTATATCCTGCGCGACGGTTATATGACGGGCATTAAGAATTATCTGTACGACATCGACCGCATCCTCGAAATGCTCGATCATGACGAGACGGGCATTATCGTTGGGTATCGCGCAATCCATGCTGTCGAGACTTATTTGATTAGCCGTTATCACATGTACCAGCAGGTATACCATCACAAGACAGTGCGCGGCGCCGAAAAGCTGCTCGAAGCCATATTCATGCGCGTGGCCGATCTGGCATCATCAGGAGAAGCGAGCGTCTTTGAAGTTGGGCGCATGGGGACATTGCTAAAAGATATCGTTGTCAATCATAGGGTGGATCCCAAACTGTGCATGCGCGTTCATGATGCGCATGCATGGGCGGCCATTGATCTCTGGCGCGATTCGGACGATCACATTCTCTCGGATTTGTCGAGTCATCTGTTAAAACGGCAATTCTTCAAAACAGTCGAAATTCCGGACGATTTCAGGGGAATTGTTCGAACAAACTGGCCAGTTCTCGAAGATGTCGTGCAAAAATTGGGTTATTCCCCGAAGTATTATTTATCACTCGATACGACGGTAAATCGTGCTTTTGCTCCGTATTCTCCAGAATCGGCACCATTGTTGCCTTTTTTCGAAACGAAGGCATCTTCGGGACATGCCAATCCAGACATCCGAATCGAACAGCCATCTGGCGAGGTCGTCTCGATTCAGGAAGCAAGTCCCATCGTCAATATGTTGACTAAAGTACATTCACAAGTAGCGAGGTTGTGTTTTCCGTCTGAAGTGCGCCCGCAGGTTTTGGAAGCATTGCGGGGTATGCATATTCCGGTTGGGAATTAATTTTTGGTTCCGTGCTATGGCGCTTTGCGCCATACGCATCGGTTGGCCGGGCTATCGGCAAAGCCGATACGCCGGCCGTGTGACTGCTGTCTGTGATACGCGGGATGAATAGAATTTCCAATATTAAAGCGCATTTTGTGTGTTCGTCGGTTACTATTCAGACCGGGCTTTGCCCCTGTCCCATCTCTCTAAAGTATTTGTCTTGACTGCAAGCTCACATCTTGCAAACCTGCTGACATTCGCACTTAAAATGTGAGCATCGTTAGATGCGAACAAATCCGTTTGTAAAAAACACAATCACCCACACATTGCTATCTCAACGAATCCTTCTATTACATCAAAGATTGCATTCCGCATTCCGCATTCCAAAGTGAGCATCGTTAGATGCGAACAAATCCGTTTGTAAAAAACACAATCACCCACACATTGCTATCTCAACGAACCAGGCAATGCCCTGCGCAATTGCATTCATAATTCCGCATTCTGCATTCCGAATTCCGAATTAAAAAAGTGAGCATCGTTAGATGCGAACAAATCCGTTTGTAAAAAACACAATCACCCAATCATTGCTATCTCAACGAACCAGGCAATGCCCTGCGCAATTGCATTCATAATTCCGCATTCCGAATTCCGAATTCCGAATTAAAAAAGTGAGCATCGTTAGATGCGAACAAATCCGTTTGTTAAAATAAAAAAGACAGGTGGCTGATTAGTAACGTTTGTCGTGCATAGTGTGAAAAAAAAAATAAAAAAATAAAATATTTTTAAAAAAAATTATTGCAAACTCCAAAAAAATATGCATCAAAATCCAGGAAATAACATTTGACAAAGCATACAAAATTACTGTAAACGCTTTCGGCTTTTGTATGCCCTGTTATGTACAGGGTCTATGCGGGAAAACATGGAGGTGTATCCCGCAATGATTTGGAGAATGTGCGCATGAGAAACACCCAGAATTGGCCGAATTTTAAACTTACATGTGAGATAAATGGCATTCAGGGATCGCGCACCACGCGTTAATTTTGCGTAAGACATAGAGTATTTGTCGTTTTTATTAACCTGTACTCGAGGAGATGAGATGGCATCTGTGATTCAGTCGAACTTCAGAGCACGCCGCAGCTATGCAACGAGTAAATGCATTGTCGATGTTCCAAACCTGATCGACATTCAGCGGCGCTCGTATGAGTCATTCCTTCAGGCCGATGTGCCTGCATCGGAACGCACCGAAACGGGCCTTCAGGGGGTGTTTAAGAGTATTTTCCCAATCCGGGATTTCAATGAGACCAGCGAGCTCGATTTTGTGAGCTATGCACTCGAAGAATCCAAGTACGATGTCGAGGAATGTCATTCCAGAGGCATGACGTATGAAGCACCGGTCAAAGTCGATGTCCGCCTGACGGTTTTTGACAAGGATGAAGCTGGTAACCGCACCATCCATGATATTCAGGAACAGCAGGTCTATTTTGGCGCCATTCCTTTGATGACGAATGAAGGTACCTTCATTATTAATGGTACGGAACGCGTCGTCGTCAGTCAGTTACACCGTAGCCCTGGTGCTTTCTTTGATAATGATGGTGGCACGGGTTCAGCTTCCGGTAAATTGAGCTTCTCTGCACGCATCATTCCTTATCGCGGGTCATGGGTCGATTTCGAATTCGATACAAAAGAAATGATTTGTGTTCGAATTGACCGCCGACGTAAGATGTATGCAACGATTCTGCTTCGTGCACTCGGTTACACCACCGAAGAATTATTGCGCATATATTACGATATCGAAACGATTAGCATCGATTCGACAGGTATTTATCGCAAAGTTGAACCCAAGTTCCTTCAGGGACAGCGCTCCGATTTTGACATCGTCGATCCGGCGACAGGTGAAACCATCGTCCGAGAAAAACGAAAATTCAATAAGGGCAGCTTCCGTCGTCTGGAACAGGCCGGTATCAAACGCGTTCCCATGAGCATCGAATCGCTCTGCGATCGCGTAGCTGCCGAGGACTATTATAATGAAGAGACAGGCGAGGTCATTCTGGAATGCAATCAGCAGATCACGCCGGAAATCCTCGAAGAACTTGGCCAATGTGGCATCAATGAGATCAATGTTCTCTACTTTGACGATGATGGTCTCAATGTTGGCCGTCAGCTCAGCCGCACACTCGCCGTCGATAAATGCTCGAGCCCCGAAGCTGCACGTCTCGAGATTTATGCCCGCACCCGCCCCGGTGATCCTCCCACCCAGGAAATGGCAGATGCACTCTTTGACAGCCTGTTCTTTAACCCAGAAAGATACGATCTTTCCAAAGTCGGCCGTCTCAAACTCAATCATAAATTTAAACTCAATACCGAAACTCAGGTTCTGACCAAAGAAGACATCATCGAAACCGTTCGGTATCTCATCGATCTGGCTCAGGGCAAAGGTCTTGCAGATGATATCGACCACTTGGCAAACCGACGTGTCCGCGCGGTTGGTGAGTTGCTCGAAGGACAGTACCGCAACGGTTTGGTCCGCATGGAGCGCGCCATTAAAGAGCGCATGACCATGAACCAGGCTTCCGATGTCGTGCGTCCGCATGATTTGATCAATGCCAAGCCTGTCGTTGCCGTCGTCCGTGAGTATTTTGGTTCGAGCCAGCTGTCTCAGTTCATGGATCAGACCAATCCTCTGAGCGAACTGACGCACAAACGTCGTCTTTCTGCATTGGGCCCCGGCGGTTTGACCCGCGAACGCGCAGGTTTCGAAGTCCGCGACGTTCACCCCACGCACTATGGCCGTATCTGCCCCATCGAAACGCCCGAAGGTCCGAACATCGGCTTGATTGCTTCACTTTCGACGTTTGCACGCGTCAATGAATATGGCTTTATCGAGACACCCTATCGCCGCGTCGAAAATCGCAAGGTGCTCGACGAAGTCGATTATCTCAGCGCTTTGGACGAAGACGATCACAATATTAGCCCGGCAAACGTAGAGATCGACGAGAATAACTGCATCGTCGGTGACACCATCGAATGCCATCAGAATGGCGAACTCGTCGTCGTTCCTACCGATAATATCGATTACATCGATGTCAGCCCGAACCAGATGGTTTCGGTCGCTGCCGCCCTCGTTCCCTTCCTCGAAAACGACGACGCCAACCGTGCCCTCATGGGCGCGAACATGCAGCGTCAGGCCGTTCCCCTTTTGGTTGCCGAGGCTCCCTGGGTCGGCACGGGCATGGAACGCCTCGTGGCACGCGACAGCGGTGTTGCTGTTCTGGCTAAACATGCCGGTACCGTCGAACGCGTCGATGCCTCCCGCATCGTCATTCGCGCCGATCGCGATGAAAATGGTCTCAACGTCAAACCCGATATCTACAACCTCTATAAATATCGTCGTTCGAACCAGGGTACCTGCTTCAATCAGATTCCTGCCGTCAATGTCGGCGATCATGTCAAAGTCGGTGAAGTTATCGCCGATGGTCCTTCGACCGATTGCGGTGAACTGGCTCTCGGACGCAATGTCGTTGTCGCATTCGTTCCATGGCATGGTTACAACTACGAAGATGCTATCCTCCTCAGTGAGAAGATGGTCATCAAAGACATCTATACTTCGATTCATATCGAAGAATTCGAATGCATCGCACGCGATACCAAACTCGGTAAAGAAGAAATCACCCGCGATATCCCCAATGTCGGCGAAGAAGCCCTCAAAGATCTTGATGATTCGGGTATCATTCGCATTGGTGCCGAGATCAAGCCGGGCGATATTCTCGTCGGTAAAGTCACGCCTAAGGGTGAAACCCAGCTCTCACCCGAAGAAAAACTCCTGCGCGCCATCTTCGGTGAAAAAGCCGGCGATGTCCGCGACAGCTCGCAGCGCGTACCACCCGGGTTGGTCGGTACAGTCATCGATGTTAAGGTTTTCAGCCGCAAGAAAGAAGACAGCGATGAACGCTCCCGTGAAATCGATCGCGTCGAAGAAGAACGCCTCAACAAGGCATTGGCCGTTCAGACCAAGATCATTCGCGATGGCGGTTATCAGCGCATCCGCGAGTTCCTGCTCGGGCAGGTCACGACAGCAAAACTCATCGACGAAGACAAGAATACCCTCATCAACAAAGGCGAAACACTTACCGATGAAATTCTCGACAGCGTCGAACGTCATTTGTGGAAGAATATCCAGGTGAAGGATTCTTCGATTGCTGCCAATATCGATAAGATCATGGCACTCGTCGATCAGCAGTGCGAAGAAGCCAAGGCCTATTACGATGACAAACTCGCCAAATTGGAACGCGGCGATGAGCTGCCTCCCGGCGTCATCAAGATCGTTAAAGTCAGCGTCGCCATTAAACGTAAAATTCAGGTCGGCGATAAAATGGCCGGTCGCCATGGTAACAAGGGCGTCGTCAGTAATGTTCTCCCGATCGAAGATATGCCTTACCTCGAAGATGGTACACCCGTCGATTTCGTACTCAATCCCCTCGGCGTACCTTCCCGTATGAACATCGGTCAGATCCTCGAAGTTCACCTCGGCTGGGGTGCACGCGGCATGGGCCAGAAGATCGACAAACTCCTCAAAATCGCCCGCGAAGATCAATGCAAACAACTTCGTGAAATGCTCAAAATGGCTTATCCGCAGCCCGAGACCGTCGAATTCCTCGACAGCCTCAGCGAAGACGATGTCATCGAGTTCGCCAAGAAATGCAATCGCGGTATCCACGTGGCTACACCGGTATTCGATGGTGCCAACGAAAAAGAAATCCATAAACTGCTCGAACAGGCCGGTCTCGATCTCAGCGCCAAATCGACGCTCTTCGATGGCCGTACCGGTGAACCCTTTGCCAATGACGTGACCGTCGGTGTCATGTACATGCTCAAACTTCACCACTTGGTCGATGAAAAGATCCACGCCCGTTCGATTGGTCCTTACAGCCTCGTTACACAACAGCCGCTCGGTGGTAAGACTCAGTTCGGTGGTCAGCGTCTCGGTGAAATGGAAGTCTGGGCTATGATGGCCTACGGTGCTGCATACTCACTGCAGGAATTCCTCACGGTTAAATCTGATGACGTCCTCGGTCGTACACGCATGTACGAATCCATCGTCAAAGGTGACTTCGCGCTCGAAGCGGGTCTCCCCGAATCCTTCAACGTTCTCATCAAGGAATTGCAGTCGCTTTGCCTCGATGTCGAACTCCTCGAAGAAGCACCCAAGATTTAATTCATGTAACGATTCAGCCAGTGTCATAGAGATTTGATTGAACAAACGGATTTGCTCAGACCTAACGGTCTTCGCTTGAATTCATGTGAGCAACCTTAGTTGCGAACAAATCCGTTTGTAAAATAATACTCAAACTCATAACTGAATAATGACTCATTCTTAAAATCTAAACACAGGACGCAGAAAATGCGAACCCTGCCTTGATAAAGAGGTAAGCACTGTGACAGATATTTATTCAAATTCATTCGATCGTCCAAAGGATCCCACCTGTTTTCAGGCAATGCGCATCAGCCTCGCAAGCCCGCAGAAAATTCGAGAATGGAGCCATGGCGAGGTTAAGAAACCCGAGACGATCAATTATCGTACATTTAAACCCGAACGCGATGGCCTTTTCTGTGCCAAGATTTTTGGACCAGTCAAGGATTATGAATGCAATTGCGGTAAATACAAACGCATGAAACATCGTGGCGTCGTCTGCGAAAAATGCGGCGTCGAAGTCATTCAGTCCAAAGTGCGACGCGAACGCCTCGGTCACATCAATCTCGCAACGCCAGTCGTCCACATCTGGTTCTTTAAGAGCCTGCCCTCCCGTATCGGCAATGTGCTCGACATTACACAAAAAGAACTCGAAAAAGTTCTCTATTGCGTCAGCTTTATCGTGACCAATCCCGGCTCGACACCACTCGAAAAGGGCGAAATCCTTACCGAAAAAGCCTATACCCAGTACCTCGAGGAATATGGTGAGGGTGCTTTCGAAGCCAAAATGGGCGCAGAAGCAATCCACACACTGCTCGAACAGGTCGATATCGAAGCCGAGTCGATGAAGCTTCGCCACGAAATGAAAGAAGCTACCAGCGATGCCAAGCGCAAGAAGATCGCCAAACGCCTCAAAGTTATTGAGGCTTTCCGCAATTCGGACAACCTCCCCGAATGGATGATCCTCGAAGTTCTGCCGGTTATTCCGCCCGATCTTCGCCCGCTCGTTCCTCTCGATGGCGGCCGCTTTGCTACATCAGACCTCAATGATCTGTATCGCCGCGTCATCAACCGCAACAACCGTCTGCGTCGCCTCATCGAACTCAATGCCCCTGAGATCATCGTCCGCAACGAAAAACGTATGCTCCAGGAAGCCGTCGATGCCCTCTTCGACAACGGCCGCCGCGGCAAGACCATTCATGGCGCCAACAAACGCCCGCTCAAATCCCTCTCCGATATGCTCAAGGGTAAACACGGCCGTTTCCGTCAAAACCTCCTCGGTAAACGTGTCGACTACTCCGGTCGTTCCGTTATCGTCGTCGGCCCCGAACTCCGCCTCCATCAGTGCGGTCTTCCCAAAAAAATGGCCCTCGAACTCTTCAAACCGTTCATTTTCAATAAGCTCGTCTCCCGCGGTATCGTCAATACCATCAAGAGCGCCAAGAAAATGGTCGAAATGGAAAAATCCGAGGTGTGGGATATCCTCGATGAAGTCATCAAAGAACACCCCGTTCTGCTCAACCGTGCACCTACGCTGCACAGACTCGGTATTCAGGCATTCGAACCCACCCTCATCGAAGGCAAGGCCATTCAGATGCACCCCCTCGTTTGTACGGCATTCAACGCCGACTTCGACGGTGACCAGATGGCCGTCCATCTTCCGCTTTCACTCGAAGCCCAGATGGAAGCCCGCGTTCTCTTGCTCTCGACGAACAACATCCTTTCGCCCGCAAGCGGTAACCCGATCATCACCCCGACCCAGGACATGGTTCTCGGTTGCTACTACATGACCCGTCCGCGACCGTTTGCCCTCGGCTGCTATCGCGAAGATGACAAGGGTAACCCCATCGACGGTCTCTATGCCAACTTCGAAGAAGTCCGCATGGCATACGATCACAACAAAGTCCACCTGCAGGCCGAAATCAAAGTTCGCCATAAAAATGAAAAAACCGGCGAAATCGAACTCATCGACACCACTGTCGGACGCGTCCTCCTCTCCGAGATCCTCCCCCGCGAAATGTCATTCGATATGGTCAACCGTACCCTCACCAAAAAGGCTCTCGGTAACCTTATCGATCTCGCCTATCGCTATGCCGGTGAAAAAGGTACCGTCCTCCTCGCAGACCGCGTTCGTACCATGGGTTACAGCCAGGCGACCAAAGCCGGTGTGTCCATTAACATCCACGACATGATCATCCCCGAGACCAAGAAAAAACTCCTCGCCGATGCTCAGGCTAAGGTCAACGAAATCAGCGACCAGTACAACGAAGGTCTCATCACCGATAAAGAGCGTTACAACAAGGTCGTCGATATTTGGTCACAGGTCACGACTAAGATTTCTGACGAAATGATGCACAACATCAAGACACAGAAATTCGTCGACAAAGTCACCGGCAAGACCGTCGAAGGCCCCTCATTCAACGCCGTTTACATGATGGCCGATTCGGGTGCTCGTGGTAGCCAGCAACAGATTCGTCAGATCGCCGGTATGCGTGGTTTGATGGCAAAACCCTCTGGCGAAATCATCGAAACCCCAATTCGTGC
>OCTW011583314.1_pt1 | contig 22787 bp, 12 predicted proteins | sample 1539671 | NCBI WGS metagenome assembly OCTW01 (sample SAMN02144230, study PRJEB22623) | gut metagenome | biome: sheep rumen | host: Ovis aries | place: New Zealand
ATCGGCTTCCTTACTGCCGCAGCCTCTCCAGTTTGTCAATGTCGTGGAGGTCTACCTCGTCGGCCACGCGTTGCCAGACGGAGCGGGGGGTGTCGCTTTGGGAGAGCTTCTGTCGCTTACTGCAATAACCGATATTTAAAAAAATCGTTTACTCGGATAACCTTTTGCTGCAAAATTTGGTTGTTTCATTAAACTTTTCTATCTTTGCAGCGATATTTATAATAAAAGGTATGGAGTCACCAACAAAATTTCTGAAGTTTGTTTCGAGAATAATTTACCCTCTGGCTTTTGGTATAGGTGCTGAAAGTCAGTGGGGTTGCATATTCCGTTATCCATTTTTATAAGATGTTTTGACTAATATAGTGACGAAGTCAGGAGATTATCAACAATGCCGATGGTGTCTATTTCGGAAGAAAGACATTCATCCGGCTGTACATAGTGTTATGCGTCTGTTTTGGCATCATTCTTCTGGAGATAGTCTTTGGCTGTTGAAGTTGTTTGGTAGGTAAATGTTATAGTTGCATGACATACTGATTTTGGCATATGCAAGCCATGAAGTCAAGCGTCAGAAGGAAGTATTATAACCCTCAGACAAAGGCTTACGTAACCGCAAAATATAAACTGCAACGCACTTTCGCTGTTATATATAACCCAATGTATTTCGATGACGCAATACGATAATAGAAGTATTTTTTGAGCCCCTTTCTTTTTACAGATGGTTATTTATTAAAATGCACAAATCTCAAAACCCATTTATCTGTTAGCCAGAACTTTGTAATTTCATCGCTGGCTCCATTCTTTTCAAACTGCTTGGCTATGCCATGCAAATAATTGAATACCCAATATATATCAATATTCTTTGTTTCTAGATTGTCAATCTGTGCTTGATAAATTCTAAGCATTGAATGGATTCTGTTGAGCAGGCCGTGTCCCTTCAACTCATCATATTGATGGCGCACAATATAATGAATTGCTCCAAGATTTGTTTTCATAGCGCTAACCTGCATCAGCATCGCCCTATCGAGGAGTAGATTAAAACCATCCAAATTTGCTTCTACGCCAAAACATCTTATGTCATTTTCAAGAAGTTTTATAGCATTGCTGATGTCAGCGGATTGGTCTGACAACAATTCGTTTTCAAAAGAATATCCATTTGAAGCATCACTAAGTAAATCTTGCACAGTATTGTAAGTCTGCTTTAAGATGTCCTTTCTTTCTTCTGGTAAGCTTTCTATATATTGTTTAACATCGTAGAGATATTGTATCCTGCCAGAACGTAAGAACGGGTTATCCCGCATTCTATCTTGGAATGGCTTGAATCTTGCGATATTCAAATCTAGGTTTGCCTGAATGTGTACAAACTCTCCGTCAGTCCAGTCAAAATCAGAACCAATCAGATTCATTCTGATGTATTTGGGATCAGAGAATTCTTTTCCATCTTCCATAAGACCACAATGCCACATGTCAGTCCCTAAAAACTTCCGTCTAATCCTTTCTTGTGATTTGTTATTTCCTTCAAGAAGTAGTAGCATATACATCAAAATAAATGGATTTGTTGGCAACTTATCCTCTGGTATTTCATCAATCCTTCTTGTAATCGCCCCCTGAACAGATTCGCTGATACAAATTTCTGACTTAATCGAATAAATAAATTCGAGAATTCGCACAGAATCGGAATTGTTAATTATGCCAAGCAATAACTCATTTATTTCTTGGTTGTATGTATTCCCTAATAGACTTAATTCAAAATTGAACCTAATGATTGAACAGAAAGTTTCGGGAGCCTCATTAAAATGGCACAATATATTCTTGAAGATGTAAAAAGAATGATCTTCGTTCTTCAGAGCACCGACCCCCATCTTGAAATTTTCGAGTAAATTCTCATCATTAGAACCATTTGCCGCATCGTTAAAAAACACATCGGCAACATTCTTCTTGTATGATTCAAACCAAACGTCCTCATCTACCGCCATATATAGTCTGGCGGATATGAAAGAGAGTCCTGTTCTGAACAATTGAGGTGTATCAGGATTTGATAATGCCTCAAGCGATTTTATAAGCAAAGTCTTGTTCTCTTCCAACAAATCTTTGCAATAGGCAAATTCCTGACCAATACGCCTTAGCACATTTTTATCGCCATAGGTACACGAATAGAAGAAGCATGGATATGGGAAGTAGCGTAACAGATTATGTACAATTACATACCAATCTTGGATGGCCAAGAAATATGTCCCATAATAATTGGGAAGGAGACCGCTTTCTAACAAAAACAGAATGTATTTTAGACTCTTCTTAATATGAGAGTTTTGTGCTCCAAATTTATAAGAAGTTCCTATCCACCCCAATGTATTTGGCTTTTCTGGCTTCGGAGTAATTTCATGCAAAATAAAAGCTTGTAAATCGCCTTGACCATCATAACCACTGTCGTAGTATTGACTACAATCATAAGGGCGATTAATCCATTCACCGGAAATATAATTTCCTACATACGATGCATACAGTTTCTCTCTTGTTGGAATGTTTTCCGACTCGATATATGTAGCAATCTCGCTTCTTGCGCTGTCCAAAAACTCTCTGTACAGGGATGAAAGCATGGAATGGTTCTGGATTCGATAGTCAACAGGTTTCCATTTTTCTAATTCAACCTTGGCTTTTGAGAAATCTAATGAGAATAACAATCGAATTATATTTTCGTATTTTGCAAAATCCGAATCTCCTCCAATCATCGAAAAATCTCCATTAAGTGTGTTTTCACGCAAACACAACTCAATCCAATTTGTACATTCCTTTAGTGTCTTATTTTCAAGAATATCCCCCTGAAAACAAACAGGTAATTGCCCTGTCTCCTTTACTGCAAGAGAAAAGAGGTTTGCTTCGGTTGGAGTGAACTCTGCTTTGCTCATTCTCTCAAAATGTGAGATTACTCGTTCTTGGGGATATACTATTTTATATAGCCTATTTTCTGGGTTGGCCAGCATAATTCTGTCGAATAGTTCGTTAACCGGCTCTTTGTTATCAAGCTTATCAGATGCCTCAAGCCATAGTTGTCTGTAAGATGATTGACCACTATGTTGAGCATTGGCATCATTCGAATTATCAAAGCTGTTCTCTGTGGTTGATGTTGGATAACGGGTCGTTTCTGAGGCATCCGTTGTATTTTTGTTCAAATAGAAAAGGAATGCTGTTAAAACTCTTCTGTAATCCTCAGTACAAAGATTATCGTTGTTTAATTTTTCCGTATAACCCTTTATTTCTTCGTCAGTAAAACCGATTTCTGTCAACACATATTCATCCCAAAGGTTTAATACTTCTATGTGATGATTCTTGTTGAATAAAGATAATTCTTCGGAACTGCATGGTTTATCAACAGAAATAAGATAAATTTTAATATCGGTGGTGTTCTTTTCTTTGACAATAATTTCCCTCATCCACTTTAACCATGCCAGATAATTTGCATCTGTACCAGAAAAACCGAGCAGGCAGAACTTACCTGATAGCATGGCAATACGCATCATATAGGAGAAAGCTTCGTGCTTATTAAAATAGGTATCGTAATCTTCCTGTGCTATGATGTAGCAAAGGTTATTATCTCCATCAAAACCAAATGTATCCTTCTCACGATTAAGACTTCCGTGTATTTTGATAATGTTTCTTTTGCTCACTTGATTTGAGAGCCTTTCTGATGTGATTATCGGCTCCTTCTCAAACACGCTATTTTCCGTCAATTCATTGGCTGTCTCAATCAAATTATCATAGTTTGTTGTGTAAATATTCAAGAACTTATCACACTTTACCAACCCTAATTGAGCAGACAAATCCGATTTGGATAACGGGTTGTGGATTCCATCTGTTTCCAGATAGATCTTGTCTTTCTTTACCGAAACAACAGGAGTTCTCTTTTCAATATACACATCAACAGCCTCACGGAATCCACGTTTTTTTATGTATTTAGAAACGAGACCAAGCAAGTCTTCGTTTTTCAAGCGAGTCTTAATATATTTCTTTTTGACATCTTCCTCGCTTGAAACGGCAGTAGCTGTTGTGTCCTTATTGTAATGAAGGTGATTCTGATAATATTGTTCAATTTCCTCAGAATACACTTCCTTGTACATATCAACAAGTAACTCGTTCCAGTTTAAGTAATGGCGAGAAACATTTTTAGAAAAGCCAGCTCCAACGAGAGCAGACAATTTTCCTTCATTATAATCTGAAACGAGCTTGTTTAATATCTCTTTTTGCTCCATTGTAAGAATTACTTTATTCCCAACGCCTTAAATGCGGCATCTACGGGGTCTGAATAAACTTCGAGGCTGAACTTTGAGATAAGATCTGATGGTACTTTGGAATACTGCATCATATCAGCGACAGGAATAAGGATACGCTTTGCTCCTGCGTCAGCAGCAATCTGGAGTGCACCTGGCAGGTCGCTGGTCGGAATGATGGTACCACCAATGCTCATAGAGCCAAGTACACACATCTGAGGCTGGACGGGACGCTCTGTCAGACCTGACACAAGAGAAATAAACACACCAAGTTCCAAGCCCTCCAGAGTGCCGATGCCATTTATGTCTGTAGCCTTCATGTGCATCTCGCTTTCCGCATAATGGGCATTCTGTGAGATACGGCTTAGGTTGCTGCGGCAATAGTTCACTGCTTCTTTCAGCTCATCGCTGATGGCACTGCCACTTCCGAAGCCTGTATGTGTGAATTTACCATTGCCAGACATCACTTGAAGGTCAAGACGTACAAGACCGAGGTTGCCTTCTCCTGGTTGATGGGCTATGCCATAGAGTGAACCAGGCTGCAAGTCACCTTCTGGTATGAGCGTTGAGCCTCCTTGCTCAGGTGTGCTGACATAACGTTCCTCACCATCTTCAAGGTCAATGTAGCTAAAGTGCACATCATAGAACTCCAATCCACCTATCTTTTTTAGTTGTTCCTTGATACGGCGACGGCCAATAAGGGCATACTCCAGACAGACACGGACATCCTCTTTGCCATAGTTGCCATCTGGGAAAAGTAGTTTCAGCAAACCACTGACAGTCTTCTTTACGGCTATGGTGTCGCGTTGATTCAAGTCCTTACCCAAACGGAAGTACTTCTGGATAGCATCGCTGAAACTGCGCTTACGCATCTCTCGAAGACACTCTGAGAAGTAGTCAGATATGAAACCATATGCGTCGGTGAAGAACTCTGGACGCATTTTCGGTATCTCCCATCCAGGAAGATAATGATGGAAACGGTCAAAGAAAGCTGTATCAATCATGTCCTTGGGGAATGGGGACAACAGATGGCTGACTTTCACAAGATTTTCTATGCTACCGTTTATATTGCCCACAAACACCATTGAAGCATTGGCATTGATGCTTTCTTTGCCACGACTGAACGAACCATTGGCCATGTAGCCCTTCATAATCTGAATGCCGTCTTTGTCCTTCAAGTTGATGCCTGCAACTTCATCGAAAGCAACAACATCCCATGTACCGACAAGTCCGACGGTATGTCGCCCCATGTTGTAGAATAGGTTGGCAACGGTGGTTTGTCCTCCTGAGATAAGGATGGAATAAGGAGAAAGTTCATCATAGACGTATGACTTGCCTGTACCACGCGGACCCAATTCACAGATGTTGTAGTTGTTCTCCACAAAAGGTATCATACGAGCCACGAGATGCCAACGGGTTTGTTGATCCAGATTGGCGGGTTCCATACCCACACTCCGACAGATGACCTCTATCCATTCATCAAGGGAAAAGTGCTTGCGGTTATCGATGTATTCCTCAACATCGGTAGCAGGCATCTGAATGGGTTTTAGAGAAATGATCTTGAAAGGGTTTCTTTTTTCATTTTCATTGAAATCATACTCCATGTCAATGATACACCAGATGCCTCCACAAAGCAACTTCTCATAATTCTTGACATAGCTGTCGTCAATATGAACATGGCTGATATTGATGTTGAAGATAGTGCCCTCATAACTGTCAGTACGCTCGTTAAGCTTGGCAGACACCTTGTCTATAATCTTATAATGTCCACGCTCGCGGATTTTGGACTTTATCTTCTCTGACTCGTCTGGACGCACGAAGTTGTCGGCAAGAACATGTTTCACCATATTCATACCGTTTTCAATATCTTCATCATTGTCCGTGGCGCAATACATTCCTAGAAGATATTCAAGCACATAACTCGGAACGTTAGCACCTTCCTTAATACGCTTGGTCAGGTCCTTCCGAACGACCTTGCCACCATAGCATTCATTTAATTTTCTATCTAATACGTCCATATTACCACTCTGCTTGGAACATTACACTTACTTTATATGATTCTTCTTTGTATGGCACAAACTGCTCCGTATTAGGAACTTGTCGCTCCATTTTTAGCGTCACTTCTTGCCCGTTAAGCTTTGACAACTGGTTCTTGAAAACAAACACATGTTTCTGTTCACGCTGTCTGGTATCGGCATTCTCACTGTCAAAGACCATGTTGATGGAATCTGAAATAAGTTCGTCTTGTGCATCATAGAAGCCAATGCGTAGCGTTGTACCCTTTACCTTTTCATTCACAGCTTCAGTCTGGTAGAAGCTGATAGTTTGGTTGTTGGTAGTCAGTTTTGCCCGTTTGTTCAGGATTTCCACATCCACCAGACTGACATCAGCCACCTTCTTTATATTCACATGAAGTACAGGAACGGCAATCTCCTGAGGCATAGAGCCACCATGCACGTAGCGACTGCCACTACCTTGTTTTCGCATACGATTCATTGCCTTGGCTATCTGTATCTGACGGCCAGCCTTCAGACCGACATTCTCGCTGTTCCATGTCTTGACGGCATTGCCTGGTTGCAAGTTATTGCCAATAACGAAGCGGCGCGTATCTGTTATGATCTCGCCCATCACTTTGAAGTCAGAAAACTCGCTTTCGTCAAGTTGCTCATTTTGGTATAGGTATCCGTGGTCGGAGGTGATAATAATGTTTGAACCATTGCCATTACGGATGAGTTCTACAATCTTGATGATGTGGTCAAACTCTTCTTCTGTTGCCTTGAACACTTCACCTTCTGTTTCCCTCTTGTCGCCTACAAAATCTATCTTGTTACTATAAATATAAATAAGGTCGAAGTCCTTGAAATAGGTTTTCGGTGTGGTTATCTCCAAAAAGTCCTTTGCTGAAATGGCAAGACTCTTGACGATTCGCTGCTCCAGCACTTTCTGTCGTGCCGTTGTACCTTTGGTGCTCAGTCTGTCGGCAAAGACTTCATCCTGCTGTTTCTCGTAAGATAGCTGCCTGTTAGGAAGTAGAGCCGCCATCCCCAACTGTGTATAGGAAGGTTGCGTGGAGAGCATAGCCGGTTTCATGTCTGTCACCATTCTGTTCAACTGGCTGATACGCTGCTGCATCTCCACCATGGTTTCATATCGCAGTCCATCGCTGATGATGATAAACAGTTTGTTGCCCTTCACGACGTAAGGATTCACATAGTAGTCATAGAAACTACGCTGGTTCACCACGCCGTCGATATGCCACTTGTCCATAGCATCCACCATAGGTTGCCACTTCTTAGCCAACTCCAACAGAAAGCTGTTAGTGTACTTGCGTTGTATCATTTCTGTGATGTCGGCAAGCAGTTTTTTACTTTCTGCGCACTTCTCTTCTCTGAAGTAGTGCCGATAGTGGAGGTCGATGGTGTAAAGGTCGTTGCAGTACATCCGGAAGCCATCCTCAGCTGAATTGATAATCAGTCCGTGGCCAATCTTTTGATCAATATCTTCTGTCATCCTGCGCGCTTCAAGCAGTGCCTTGATGGTATGCGCAGCAACAGAGAAGAATAATTTGTGCTCCCTTTCCTCAATAATAGACTCCATCTGCTCCACGCTCATGGTGGCATTCATCACCTCCATGTGGAGATGCTGGGCGATTATCTTATCCACGCATGGGAATGTTTCTATCTGGACAAGCTGCTCTAAGGAGTAGTCCTGAATCTGGTTCTTAATTTGCAACTCATCTTCAAGACGCGTTGCCCATAGCTTATAAAGTTCACCATACTGGCGGCTGTCACGCCAATCACGCATGAATATATGTGCCTCGTTGCGGAGGGAACCACCTTCCAATTTGCGCATCATATCATCACGGAACAACACAATCAGTAAATCCTTTACTTTGTGTTGCTCACTATAACCGAAGGTGTGGTCTATCTCATCCCAATACAGACTTTGCAGATTGAACTTCTCCAACTTATCTTGCATGTCGGTCTTATCTTCAAAGACTTCGTTAGCTAAGGTAAGGGTAAGTTGGTCATAGTTAGGCTCTGTGCGACACACCACGCCCAGCATCTGTTTCTCTATCTCCACAGCATCCATACCTTGGCGCAGAAGGGGGGGCAGTCGGTTTCGATTAGATGCAGTCTTGAAGAAATCGAGATGTCGATCCACAACCTTCTCTTTCAGTTCCATAGGTATGCTACACTCGGCAGCATACAGCGACCCCATATCTGCTGAGAATGGGGCTGCTGACACCTGTAGGTCAAGGAGCCAGTTGTCTTCGTCTGCGGGTTTTGCTTCCGGGCTGTAGATGACAAAGCCACGCTCAGGCTGCTCTCCCTTCAGTATGCGGTATTTCAGGGAGAACGCATTGTTCTGGAGTGTCAGCACCTCCACGCCTGGAATGTCGAGCGAAGCGGCGAACAATTGCATCTGTCCTCCTTCGTCATACCAGAACACCCGTCCGTAGCGGTCTATGAGGTCACTCAGTACCTGTTGTATCTTTTGATATGTAGAATCTGCCATATTCTTTCAACTGTTTTGTTTGCAGTTCTGTTTGCAGATTTCCGATTTTGCAAACGGAATAGCAAACGGAAATGATTTCGGAAACGATTTTGGAAACGACACAATATGCATAGGCATCTGTTATTCAAATACTTTACTCTATATCTCTTACCATTTCCTATATCGCATTTGACATCAAATGGAAACGAGAAAATGGAAACGACCTCATTTCTTTCTCCCATACCAAATACAATTGTTCCCTTTCTGATCCAAGATGATGATGTCGCCAGCATCCTGAAGGCTCCTAAATAGCTTAGAAACAAGTGCTGCATCTTTATCTGACAATTTGAGCAAAGCTCTTGCTTCAGGATTGTTGATCTTTCCTATTTCATCAATATATCTTAGAATGGCTTCCTTTTGGCGAGCTTTTATTTGTTTTTTCTGGAGAACATAATCGACCTTTTCTTCTATGGTTTTCCTCTTACTTATGTGTAGAAGATATGATGTACCTGAAGTTTTACCGCTTGTCTCTATCAGTTCCTGGTCTTCAAGTTGTTGCAGCAATGAGTGCAAACGATATTCTCCTATGCCTGTTCGTTTTTCCAAATCATGTAACTTTACTTTCTTGTGTGTCACAATTTCCCTTAACACGAGCAGGTGGTCAAGTTTCAACGCTTTTTTCGTTTGACTCTCGTATAGAAGTGACAACTCTATCAGTTTTTCAGTCGTTACCTCGGCCTTTATGCGGAAGATAACTGATGTTTCAGTTTCTTCAGGCATAGGTAGAGCCTTGCCCTTCTTCAACAGGTCCGTGAAAATCTTATCGAAACCACTACCTGCTTTTTCTGCCAATCCGATTTCACGCAGGATGTCCATTACGTTAGGATTGCGAGGATTAGTTTTACGCAGATAGTTATCCACCGTCACGCCATCAGGGAATGCGCCTGGACTTTCTATTTCAAGATACCCTCCATCATCAAATTTGCGGATCTCAATAATCTGCTGACGGCTTATATCTCTATGGGCTAAAGCATTAATAAGTAGCTCGCGAATCACTATCTCAGAGTAGTCTTCAACATATTCTCGGAATAAACCAAAGACAAACTCCTTCTGTTTGATTTCTGCTTTCAACTGATTGAAGCAGGCTTCTGCCACCTCTACAATATTGCCCTTATATTCGTAAGGGCGATATGTGCCATCGGAGAAATAGTGGATATATTTCACTTGATAATAAGGAAGTTCCCTCAATGCACGGTCATTACCTATAAACAGCAGACCTGTTGTGGTTGGCTGAATCCCGTCATTGTCCTCTCGTGTCATGCCGAGTGAGTCCAAGAGATCTTCATCCGTTTTGTCAAGATATGGACTCTCGCTGTTCTTTGCTTCTATAAGGTCACGCAGTCGTGCAAGACGCTTTGGATCTATCCAGTCGCTACCCACTTTCCATGTCTGCTGGTCATAGACTATCATACCTTTTTCTGCCAATATGGTTGACATCTCGTATGGCTCAATAGGTCTATTGCCATCGTTGGAGCGGATAAGGAACTCTCCACGGCTGGTGCGATGCATTTGGTTGGAGAAAGGAATCTCAAGCAGTAACAGTTCACGTCCATCAACCTTCAGCGTGTGAGGTATCAGGGTAATGGTAGGAAATGTTCTGTCCTGTACCTGCTTGATAAGGTCGAACACTTTCTGGTTGTCATATTTGAAGTCTTGGTTGACCTCCTTGGTTCCGTCAACAATTCCTACAAACAGAAAGCCTCCTTTCAGATTGGCAAATGCCACCACGTCACGAGCCATTTCCTCATAGTTGGGCGCAAAGTTCTTATGCGACTTGCCAAAAGCTCGTTTGTCTTCAAGTTGTTCCTTGAAATCCATGATGTCACACTCTCCTTTTTCCAAGAGAGAGTAGAACCATTGCATACTGAGTTTTGTATATTTTTTCATCTGCTATATCTTTAATCGTTTGCATCCAGTCCCTTGATTGGTTCTACCAGCGGATAGAACTTTGGATAATTAGCCTTCACACCGTCGTCGAGGTCAATGGTGATGCGGGCACTTGCCATCTCAACAAGCGTTGTCTCGAAGGCCTTCGCCTCACGTACCTTGTCGCGGAGCGTCTCGGCAAGATCAAGGGCATTCTTCTTTTGCTTTCCCGTCAGGTCTTCGCGCAGGGCATTATCCTCGGCTTCAACGAGTTGCTGCTCTATCTTTTGGATGTATGGATGCACATAGTCGGCATGGAGTTTCGACAGGGTGTCGGCCTCCAAACGGTGCATATAGACAAGAGCCCTAAAGTATCCCTTCTTTTTCTTCTCACCCATCGCACTGCTGAAAAGCCAGTAGATAGGACGCTTGGCTCCTTTGACTGAATACATCTGCTGGTGGTCAGCATAGAAGTTCTTATAGAGGTAGTCGCGCAGAGGCATACCAATAGCAGTACGGATAAACTTCATATTGTCGTGGAAATACTTCTCGCCTAACAGAGCCTTTACTGCCGCTTCTATGCGCTGTGTCATATCATCGGCAAAGAAGTCCTCTTCCATAATAACGGGGATGATGCCGTCATCGTCTATCTCAATAGTCTGTTTCTTCAAATCGAGGTCAGAAACTTTCTGTCCCTGACTGGCAATCATGAGTCCTGGTTTGTCTGGTGAGTAGCGACCCATGAAACAGCCGACGAGCCAACTGATGAACTGCTTGATGACAACATCGTCGTGCCATACCACGAGGTTATCCTCAATACTGATTTCTCCCTTCTGCAGGATAGTCACTTCGTCGAGGGGGACATCCGGTGTAAGTTCGTCCTGCAAACCATAGATTTCTATAAACTTGCGATTGAGTTCTTCTTCATTGCTATGCAGCTTATAAAACAAATCTTCCCATTTAGACTCATAATTAGCCACCAAGACGGACAACGGCTGAAGCAGGTCTGGAGCATGATAGTCCTCTATATCGTCAACTGTCAAGTCTGGCATGGTTTCAGCCAACTCGTCCACGAAGACTTCAAGTTGCTGTTCCCAAAGTGGATTACGCTTAAAGTTCCATGATGTTTCGTGGGAATCCCAATCGTATTTGGAAATAGAGATATTATCCTTAGCTGTCTCCTCAATGTTCTCACATGGATTGTCACAACATGGCATATTGCCTATTTCACCAATTTGGATATGACCAGCTGGGCTTATGATACGAGAAGCAGCGTTGAATACTTTTGTATTTAGCCATGCAATGTCTTTATACATCTGTTGTTCAGAGTCATAGAATGTACTCATCCCCTGAACATCATATATAAATCCTTCGGGAAAAAATCTAAATAGAGGACCTGAAATCAGTCCCCAAGATATTGATTTTCTGAAATAAAAGGTCGGATTGCGAACGACAGCACCTGGATAGCTCTTAATTTCTAAACCATCATGTTCCCAATTAACTACCAATTCTTGATTGCCATACCATCTTCGAGCAGAACCTCCTTTATTATATGGGAACCATTTTTTTTGTGAGCGAGCCGCTAACGCGGCATTTTTACAGCCGAAATCAGTTCGGCTGTAGGCTACCTCAAACCATGAGCGGAGGAACCGACCGTTGTCGGCGGTTTGTAGGCCAACACAAGGGTTGGCCACCGCCGACAACGGTCGGTTCCTTGTGAAGGTTTCATATATTTTATCTGTTCCCCAGAAGCTAATAGGATTGCCTGCTATATGAGAAAAAGCATTTTGTGAGACTTGGTAAAACCATCCACAGGAATGATTCTTTATAGCTTCCAATGACAAACATTCTTTCTCATAAGGATATTTGGCATCATACACACTGATGTAAGAACCTTTATTATCCGATTTATACTTTCCAACGACAAATGTTGTGGTTTTCACTTTCTCTCCACCAATTTCTGCAAACGCATGAGGACCCAAATGAATCAAATTCTCTATTTGGACATCAGAATCAAGTAAGTTATGCCTAAATTCTTCATATGAAGAGGTAAACATCCAGCTATCTTGATTTATCATTGCAGTTTTTCCTGCATGACAATTGAAGTCAAGACAACGTTCAATAAATGTAGCCATACAGTCCCCTTTTGTATTGGGATAGGTATCTACAATATATTTTTTTAAGGCATCTCCCATTCCTTTTCCAAGGTAAGGAGGATTAGTCACTACACAATGATACAGGCGTGACAGATATTCCGCCTGAGTCTTCATTGCTTTCTGACGAATGCCGAACAAACCTCCATCTACATGAATGGCGGCGCACTCCTCTGGCGTAATCTTCAGCAGTGAGCCGATAGTATCGATATTCTCAAACTGCCATATCAGCGACTTTGTGGGCCATGCGCCTGTCGATTCAATGGTGTCATGGTCGATAGGTTCCAATGCGATGACATTTGGCATTACCGTATGGCGCAGATAGCGACGGTCATAGGCACGTGCTTTCATGGTCAGGGCGAATGCGGACAACTGATAGCAGCGGCAGTCGATGTCGATGCCATAGAGGTTGTTTTGCAGGATGAGTGCGGGTATGTCGCGCGTCATCTGACCCTCTTCCTCATACATCTTACAAAACAGGTCGAAGGCATAGACGAGGATGTGTCCGCTACCCATGCATGGGTCGATAAAATGGATGTCCTTTGCCTGATGGATATCCTCAGGAATGGTATCCGTCTGTCCTTCGAGAGTCGGGATGTAATATGGCATACTATCCACAAGACGGCTCTCAGGGTGGAGCGTCATCCAGATACGTCCAAGACTGTTCTCCACCATATAGCGCACTATCCAATGAGGGGTAAAGAGCTGAGTGGCAGCAGCTTGTTCGTCACTTTTCAAGCCACCCTTCTTCGACTTCATTTTCTCAGCATCAGCCTTACGGTCGGTGATATAGAACTGGTAGAGCCAGCCAATAAGTTCCACGTTCTGGCAATCCTCATCGGTCATACCATTGCGGATGTCGTTAACGAAGCTTTGGTCTGAGAGCAGGTCATCGGGCAAGAGCAGTTCCGTATAGTCAGAAATGTGTTCGAACAGGAACGGCATGGGCAGTGACATCTGCTTGTTGCATACTGCCACAAGGAGTTTGCGATATAGCTTGGCTTCTGGCAGGAGTTTTTCCTCTGGCGTGAGCATCAGCTCCTCATCGATGTTGCCACCCATGGCTTCTTGCAGTATCTCAGGGCGAGTCTGCCCAACTGCAGGTGTGACGATCATCGGGGCGTTGTAGCCATTGGCATCCATGAAGCGAAGTGCCATCACACGGTTGAACCATGTGTAGGCCACTTCCTCAATGACGACCTTCTCTGTCTTGGCTTGTATTTGTTTACGCAATTCGCCTATCTCGCGTTCATATCCACGTAGTTCAGCCGTATCAGCTTCGAGCACAAACTGCATCTTCGTCGTGATGAGCGATATGAGTTTCTTGCGAGTCTCCTGTGCGAAGGTCTTCAATGATGCTGTATTTGTTGCCATATTGTATATTCTTAGATTTGTGCAATCAACATGCCTGAGAACGGTTTGTTCAAAGCTGTCAAATTATTAATACTTTTGTTACACAGACGAATGCCCTCTTGGGCTACATCAATATTTGCTTGAGGCGTGTTTGGATTCTGCAAAACCTTCTCAAATGTTCTGATTTTGTCTACTTCTATTTTGTAGAGTTCATAGAGTTGTTTGCGGTTATCTATCAATTCAGGGCATTCGTTCTGATCATTAAGATGAAACACCTCGATGGTTTTCTTCCCTTCAGGCGTAATACCTTTTGCCTCATGTTTATCAAATCTAATATGTAACGCAGGATCGACTTCTGCTGGATTAATAAGAAGTGGATGCTCTTGGGTCAAATCATCAGTAGGCGAATTTGCCTGTATTGAACCAGCTGCTAATGGAAAGTTCGTTTTCTTGTATGAGCGGTTGCATCGTTCACACGAATATAGGAGATTCTTCCAGTTGTGCCCGAGCCAGTAATAATGAGACTTAGGACGAAAATGTTCTACATCGTGATACTGAAGGGGAAGATAGCATTCGCAAAAGGCACACTTGTAGTGTTGGTCAATTTCTAACTGCTGACGTACATCATCCGCCTTATATATACTTTCACGTACATCTCCCGCACTTGTAGGTACAGGTGCATTAACTAATGTTGCTGGTACATTAGGCGACTTCTCTATCTTTCTCATATTTCAATATTCAGTTGACGTGCCAATTTTTCGAGTAGAAGAGCAGAGCGGATCGCGTTCGAATCCTGAAGGGAAGTGAGACCCTTCATTTCTTCGTCAAGTTGTGCCAATCGTGTTTCGTCTTCTGGAGTAAGCTCTGCCTTGGCCAGAATCTCATCTCGTTCATGAATCTTCTCGTCCCATTCTGGAGACTGGAGCGACTTAAGTCCAAAAAGCTCACTCAAAAGTACCTGCCCGACATTTGAAATTGTTATACTTGGAACTATATCGTCAGTATTATCAGAAATATTGTTCAGATTAACCACCTGAGCAATTTCTGCAGCACCCACCACAATGATAGGGCTATGGGTAGAAACGATAAACTGAACATTTGGAAATACACGATGTAAATCCTGAAGAATTGAACGCTGCCATTTTGGGTGTAGGTGCAGATCGACTTCATCAATCAATACAATTCCTTTTGCTGCTAAAGGATTATCCATGTCTGGATTTGCCTCTGCCATACGCGCAGCAAGGTCTGCAACCGTAGCAATGACAATTTTATAGCCTTCACTTAACTGCTCTATGCGGAGCTCATGGCTGGTACCATCATCTTCAACACGATCCATAACGAAACGAAGAGGGCGTATCATGATTCGAGGATTTTTGTAGTCGTTAACCATCAATGACAATGCCCTTCTGACACATTCTAATACAGGTGATTTGTAGTCATAGTCTCGACGGGCGTCTCTTTCACGGCGCTCTTCATCTTCCATCATATCGAACCACTCAAAGAAGCGTTTGAAATCAGTGTCAGGGCAAATTGCACTCTTATAACAATCCCAGCGTTCGAAAGCCTGTTGGAATCCACGTTTACGCTCAGGTACATGGAATTTGCCACGACCAGTTCCGTAATAGGCAAAAACAGGTAATTCTACATTCTGTTCACCAGCAATGATTGCTTCCTTCTTTTGATTAGCAAGCCACTTCAGCTCTTCATAATTTGCTTTAGGCGTATTTTCCGTACCTTTTCGATAGCGAATAGATGACATATGATAATCATCATTTGTAAAAAGCGCATGAACTGCAAGGTATTTTGCTCTACGGCCGTGCCTGTTAATGTGTACATCCATATCTGACAACTGAAAATCTGGGATACCAGGGAACTGTGCAGAAAAAGGTGCCATTGCAGTTGCCATCGCGTCAAGCATGGTTGTCTTACCAAAGCCATTATCGCCTAACAAAATTATTACGTTCTTGTCTGGTGACATCCTGATGGTTCTTGCAGGTTCTCCTACAAGACGCATATCGGTTATTGAAATACTATTGAAACGCATAATTGATATGTTTTTAGTGAAGCATGATGTTTTTGTCCTGGTTAATGAATCCAAGCAGACGCTCACGAAGTGCATTGACATATTCCTCAACATCGTCCTTTGTTTCAAGAACATTCTTGGAGAACTGCACATTCATAGCACTCGTCTTGTTGACGTACGTCTTAACTGGACGAGTAGGAGGTTGCTGTCCACCAGTCCCGTTTGGTTGTTGCGCCTTACGCTCTGCAGCTTCCTTTACCCACTTATTGATAGATGTCAGACAAGTGTCGTAAGCATTACTTATCTCTTCACCCATAGCAATAAGGTTGCCTATGAAACGTTCATTCTCGGTCTTTGTCTTTAGAGCGGCAAACATGGCAGTCACCTGTCCCTGTTGGGATGCTTCTAGTGTAGCGAACGATGACAAAGATGTAAGGGCGGCTAACTTGGTCTCAATGTTCTGAAGTGCCGTCTGTCGCTCAGCTTCCTGACGGGTGGAAATCTCATTGCCGATGGCATCAAGTGTTTCCTTGGCCTTGGTCATCTGCGCCCATGGGGTCTTGGAAGCATAGATGGCATCAAGCGTCTGTATGAGTTCTGCTGAGACATACGCAAAGTTGGCTTGGTTGCCCTTCCTGGCAGTCTCTATCCTACGGAAAATGCTATACTGATTGCCACCGACAAACTCGCTAATGACATCGGCTTCGTCAATCTTACGGTCGATGGCACTCTCTATCTGGCTGGTCTTGCCATAGAGGGCAGGATAGTGATAACCTGCAAGTTGCTGGAACTGCGGTATAATCTCATCCAGTGGTTTGGTAAACTCAAAACTGTTCTGATTCCTGACACTGCGAAGCTCGCTAATGACTTGATTCAGGCGGCTGATGAACTGCTGGTGTACATCCTTGGCACTGAGAGCCGTACAAGTCTCGTCATTGAAAAAGTCCTTGTACAAGTTCTTCAACTTTGCCACCTGCGAGTTGGTGATAGTTTCCTCTATATCTACAATCAACTTGGCCTGCTGGTTGCTGTTGGTCAGACAGTTGTAAAGGTCACGGTCGGCAACGGGACTTCCATCCAAACGGAACGAGACCTTGTCCATCTTGTAGAGCTTTGCCAGGATGCAGAGTGTGGCCGTCTCGTACCATCCGTAAGTATTGCCGCGGAACTGCTTCACGATGTCTTCCACCTTCGTGCGTATGCTCAGTTGCTTGTTGCGGCTCAACCAATTGAAAATCTCCTGCGAGCAGTTGTCCATGGTATATCCGAAAGGACCACTGGCATTGGTATCTGCAATAATCTGCTTGAGCATGGTGTCATCATACTCGATGGTGAGCATCTTCAAGTTGGTATAGACCAGTTCTACAAGCTTTGCCATACCTTCGTTCAGACGGCTGCGGAGGTCGGTCTGTCGAATGTCGGTAATCTCCTGCCCGGCCATGTATAGCCGTGCGTTCTTCGTCAGGTCAGTGAGACGCGCAACGATGCTTTCACGTCGGCGCGTGTTGACACGGCGCTTGTCGGTAACAATCTGTTGGCGATAGCCATCACTGCCGACGGAGAGCAAACGAGTGAGACACTTGTCGGCTTTCTTGAACATGGCGATGTCCTCGGCCATATATTTGTCTTCGCCTAAAACGACACAGAGTTGGTCGGTGTGTTGCATGGAGTACATTGCCATAGAAGCCGCATCGGTGCTTGGCAGACCGTTGAGCGGTGTGATGAAGTGGATATACATCTCAGCGTCACGTCCATCCTGCTGCTCATCGACGATACGCCCGTAAGGGAATATCTTGAAGTTTGAAAGCTTTATCTTGTTGTCGGAGAAAATTTCGTCGCGGAAGATTTTCTTCAACTCGTTGTTGATGGCATCGGGCTGAAGTTCTTCGTTCTTAATCTCCGTCTCAATGTCCTTCTCCTCGTTGGTCTGATAATGATACTCGTCATTGGCACCCTTCTCGATATAAGAAGTGTGGACGAGTTTGTTGAGTGCTTCCTGTATATGGCTCTTGAATTCAGGGAAGTCAGTATCAAGGGTCGGGAGCATGATTTTGGTGATGTTGTCGGCAGTGGAAGGGAAGCCCTTAACATACTTGACAAGGAAGAGTGCTTTCAACACCTTCAATGCCATGTCGTCCCCCAGTGTACGTTCTGCCTGTTGGATATCGGACTGCACCTTGGTCTGTAGAATGCCTCGGATGCCCTCGTACATGTCGCAGAACTGTACAATCTGGTCAAGGTCTTTATCCTTGTATGCTTTGGCTACCTCCTGTGTGATTGTCAGGAGTGAACGCTCACCGACAGACTGCTGCTTGCCGCTGAAGGCATTGTTCTTGCTTAGTTCAATGATACTGCGCTGCAACAGGTCAAACTGATAATCAATAAACGGGAAGTCGATGGCAAACTGTTCATCGGACTTGTAAGCGCTTTTGAACTGGCTGTTGTTGCCGAAATTGAACAGGCTCTTGATGATGTTCTTCTGTCGGTCATAGACTCCACAGAGCAGTTGCTGTGGTTCTGGACTCTTCTCCAAAAGACGACGCTGTATCACCTCGTCGGCATTGGCACTGGTGAGATTGATGCGTGTGGTGAAACGCCCCTGAATGCGTGAGAAGTCATATTCCTGCTGCTTCTCCAAGTTGCCAAGTGTGGCATCAATATCCATCTGCGATGTCACCATGATAGAGGCACGTCCGTCTGTCTTGTCAATGAGCCCTTCAGCAATGGTCTGAAGGCTGAGCATACGATGCACATCCTTACCGATGAACTGACCGACCTCATCCACAAAGAAGATGAATCGGCTGCCAGGAGCCTGCTCGTCAAGATGAGCCTTAACGAGTGAAACAAATCCATCAATGTCAAGTGTGTATTTGCTGATTTGGGTAGTAATATTACTGAGAGCCACATCTACGCTTGTACCATCCGCGTCAGCCAGCAACTTGGCAAGATTCTGTTTCTTCAACAGAATGGATGGACGGTCTTCAATCCATTCCCTGCCAAAGCGAGCCTTGTACTCAGACTTCAGCCACTCATATTTTCCTTTCTTGGTGAAGTAACGTTCTATCTCTGCGATTTCCGGCTTTTTGTCGTCGAAACCAAGTTTGCGGTTAAATTCCTTCAGAAATATATTAAGTACAGGATCAATCTGGTTTTTGCCGATACCGTCAAGCTTTTCCTGAATGTTGAACAGTACACTTTCTGTCGGCACACGACATGCTTTCTGAATGTCACCCTTCAGTTCAAAGTCATCGCCAGCTTTATCAGCAAAGATGTCGGCACACTTTCGGCCATACACTGTCAGTTCATTCTCCAGAACGTATGAAAGAATCTTCAGTAAGTGAGATTTACCACTACCGAAGTCACCAGAAATCCAGACACAGGTAGGCTTCTCTGGTGGAACAAGCGTATGGAACAAAGCTGGCAGCAATTTGGGCTGTTGCTGTTCTGCTGTGATAACATACTCTGTAACTTCATTTGCAAGTTCAGCTTTGCTGTCTGCCTTAATGACACCGTTGATATTACGGGTGATATCTTTTGAATAGATGTGTTGCTGAATCATCTGGCGAAATTGTTTTTATTCAATATCATTGAGATTATGACCACGGTAATAGTTCTCATCAGAGATGTTACCGAAGAGTTTCAACTGGAGGTTGTCGTATTCTCCAGGAAAGAAGAGGATAAGATGACAGTGACCTGCCAATTCATCTATATTATTAAGGATTCCGTGCGAGCGCACGAAAGGATAGACACTTCCAACACCACTTATAAAGGCGTATGAAGGATGGGCTTCTTCAATAATGCCTTTGACTCTTGGAATGATGACCGACTTGATGTCGAGAATGCTGTCAAGCGTTGATATGATGTCCTCTCTACTCAGATTGGCTTCCTCTTCAAGGATTGTATCAAGTACGCCTTCATCGCTGAGGATATCCATACACAGGTCATAGAGGTTAATCATTACTGATTCAATGCCCTTCTTTTTCAAACGGGTAGACAATCTTCTGATTTGACTTTCTGTTGCATCCTGCTGTTCTGCCGGAATTGGCTGAATGAACAAGGGTAACTCGCCTCCAAGGTTTTTGCCAAACTCAGGAGAGATAAGTTTGTTGAATATGCCCTCAAACAGGTTCTCTATGTCTTGTATCGGGTTAAGCATACAGGTCTCTGAGATTATTGATTTCATTATTAGAATACAAGTATATAGCAAGCCACTTAGGGTCATCTTTCACAATCAGACGCTCTACCGCTTCGGACAAGTAAGGGCGGCGAAGAATGCCTGATCCGGTATCTTCAATCAGTTCTGTTTGCTCAAGAATACGAAAGACAACCTGTCGCATCTTGGCAACGGTCAGTTCCGAAACTTGTTCTATCTCGGGATGTTCATACTTCTTCTCATTGTAGAACTCGTTGAAATTTGCATGGGAAATCTTCTCATACTGGTTGTAGAAGCAATCCCGTACATTCTCTGATATGAAGTCGTATATAAAAGAATGAGCCTTGCAGATAGCCAACAGCACGATAAGCCGACGAACAGCCACCGTGCCATTCACCAGCATTTCAAGTTCCGCTTCATTCAGCACCTCTAAACGTTGCTTCATCAAGGCAAAGTAGCGAATATTGGAGGACATCTTCTCTTTCTCCATTAAGTTCTCTCTGAAAGTCCTTTCTTTAGTGCGTTCCCAATCGCCTCCACATTCCACAAGCGCCTCTGCCACAGCATGCATCTCGTTAAGCATTGCTGCGCCAGCGGTAAAAGACATATTATATGTTTCTTGCTCTGTTGCCATTTATACTTCCTCATCAATTTGAACTTCGTCAGGACGAATCAACTCATTGACATCAACGTTGAGAACTTTTGATATTTTAATGAGTGTTTCGAGGTTTGGCTGAGAGAAATTGGTCATCCACTTGGAAACTGTAGCCTGACTGACTCCCAGTTTTTCGGACAACCAAGTGTTGGATAAATCCTTCTCTGCCATAACGACCTTTAGTCTATTCAATTTTTTAATTTCCATATTACCGTAAATTATGTCGCAAATATATAAATAAAAATCGAAATAAATTTCTTTTTACGAAATTTTTTAATGTTTTTACACAAAAAAATCTTGATTTGTACCCCAAACTACTCCGTACAGAAAATTTTGATGCGAAAAGTGAAAGCCTGTTATAATGTCACATTCTCAAAAAACAATCTTATACTGGTTCTGAATCCTATGGTATGTAGCCTTAACCCTAAATTGCTACCTGTGTTACTCTTTCTTCCATCAATCATGTCATATTAGAGTAACAAATGAAAAACAGAAAGGTGTCAATTCGATAAATATCACATATAACCAGCCTACTATCACCACAATACCACACTGCATAAAATTCTTTTTGCATTTTGTTACTATTATGTTACCAAAAAAACGAAAATTAAGCAATTATACATCTTATTACCAATGTGTTAATATAAATGACAGAGATAATAGCTTACTATCCTTTTTACGACGGTGACGAGCAAGAGTATTATAGCCGTATCGAGAATGTGGTGAGTTTTATCATTGACCAGGAGATGACGCAGTTCTGTGGTGTAGAGACTTCCTATACCCGCAAACTCAAGGCCATGATGCTTTTCTTGGCTAACAACCTGCCATACGACGTGAATATAGCCAAACTTTCTTCTTATCTGGAACTCAACAAGAGTACCGTCCTGAGTTATCTCTCCAGCATGAAGAGGGCCGAACTGTTACATCTGATTTATGCTGACAACAAGTCGGTGACGAAAATGCAAAAACCTGACAAAATATATGTGCATAATCCCAATATACTCTGCGCTCTTGGGTCAGAGCAGAACATTGGCACTCTGAGGGAATGCTTTGTTGTGAACCAACTCTCAGTGAGCCATACTGTGGAATATGGCAAGACACATGGTGATTTCCTGATAGACGGCAGCATTACTATCGAGGTTGGTGGAAAGGAGAAAAGTTTCGACCAGATAGCAGACATCCCCGATTCATACATTCTTGCCGACTCCATGGAGTTCCCCGTCGGGAAAAAACTCCCTCTATGGATTGTAGGATTGTTATATTAATTGACGCTTTTTTACTGCTGCAGCCTCTCCAGTTTGTCGATGTCGTGGAGGTCTACCTCGTCGGCTACACGCTGCCAGATGCAACGGGTGGTGTCGCTCAGGGAAAGGGATACCGAAGAGGCGCCGGTATTGCTGCGGCGAGTCGTAACACTGGCCAATCTTGATGACAGCTGTGGTGTCTGAGCCCCACAGCCGCTTCAGCGTAGAAGGCGCTGACACTCTCGTGCAGTTTGTCGAAGATGCACGTTGAAAGTTTCAATGCTATACCGTCTATCTACTCCATCACACTGCAAATCTGAAAACGGCAGCAGCAATTAGTCTACTTTAACAGGCTTTCGTAAGCTTTGATAGCTCGCTGGGCTGTGGCTATAGCCTCGTCGATGCTGCAGTAGAGCCGTCCGCCGGAGGCGTTGAGGTGTCCGCCGCCGTTGAAGAACTCTGCCGCCATCTTGTTGCAGGGGAAGTCGTCGACCGACCGTAGCGACACCCACACGAGGTTG
>OCTW013403364.1_pt1 | contig 22786 bp, 7 predicted proteins | sample 1539671 | NCBI WGS metagenome assembly OCTW01 (sample SAMN02144230, study PRJEB22623) | gut metagenome | biome: sheep rumen | host: Ovis aries | place: New Zealand
GTAGCCCGCTACACTCCCTCTTCAACTTACAGACTGAAAGCAAAAACAGCTCAGAAATCTGACAAAGCGAATTAATAGAACCCACCTAAAAAACGTTCAGATACGAAAAAAGGAAAGCGGCCAGAATTCTGACCGCTTTCCTTTTTTGTGTCGACACTTGGAATCGAACCAAGGACCCCCACCATGTCAAGGTGATACTCTAACCAGCTGAGCTATGCCGACAAAAATCAAAATGCGGGTGCAAAGGTAGCTATAAAATGCGAATATCGGAAATACGCCTTGCTATTATAACATTATTTAACTCAGCATCCGGGTTTCGTGGAATTGCAGAAGCTATGAACTCCTGAACTCCTAAAAAAGGTGCGCCTGACAGGACTCGAACCTGCACGTCGTGAAACACCAGATCCTAAGTCTGGCGCGTATACCAATTTCGCCACAGGCGCAAAATCGGACGACAAAAGTACGCTTTTTTGCGCAAACTGCCAAATTTCGAGGCGGGAAACTGCTGTCAAGCCATAAAAAACCATCTGCGACAGCACTTTTACTTCCTCTTTTATCTGTTGGAAACCTCCGTGTCCGAATGCTTTTCAGACAGGTCTGCATGCGGGAACGAGTAACATTTTCTTCTTCATTTGTAACATTCTCTAAGCGAAAACGAAAAAGCGTTTTCAATTGTTTGCCAGTCTCAGTGAAAAGATGTAAATTTGCCAAACTTTGAATGTCTTGGCTAGAAATCACACATTATTAATAATATGAACAGGATTATCATGTTTCTGTCGGCGCTGCTTTTTGTTGGCACGCCGCTGTGGGCTCAGCAGAAAAAGAGCCCTGTCGTGTCGGATTCATACGAGTATGACTTCGGCACCGTTGAGGCATCGCGCGGCTCCGTTTGCCACGCCTTCACCCTTCAGAACCGCTCGAAGGCCGCCGTTCGCATCGGCCGTGCCCTTCCCAGTTGTGAATGCATCCAGGCCCGCTACTCGGCCGAGCCCATTCAGCCCGGAGCCTCAGCACGGGTGCTCGTGGTGTTTTCGCCCCTGAAGAATGAGGGCAAGAGCTACCGCCACGTCACACTGCTCGACGACACCAACCAGCCTCTGGCCGCCCTCACGGTGAAGGCCAACGTGACAGCCGGTGCCGCCCAGCCCACCAGCTATCCCTTCCAGGATCCCAGCCTGGCGTTCGACGAGCGCGTGGAGAACCTTATCTCGCTGCTTACCCCGCAAGAGAAGGTAGGTTTGATGATGAACAAGTCGGTATCGGTAGACCGCCTTGGCATCCCCTCATACAACTGGTGGAGCGAGGCATGCCACGGTGTTCGCCAGGGTGGCTACACGGTTTACCCGCAGCCCATCGGCATGGCCGCCGCCTTCAACCCACAGCAGGTGTACGACGTGTTCTCGACCGTGAGCGACGAGGCCCGCGCCAACTGGAACCGTTCCGACCACAACGTGTTCAACGTCCCGATGGGCGTCACTTACTATCCCGGCAACCCCGAGCTCACCTTCTGGTGTCCCAACGTCAACATTTTCCGCGACCCGCGTTGGGGCCGTGGTCAGGAAACCTGCGGCGAAGACCCCTATCTGAACGCCGTGCTGGGCGTGCAGACCGTGCTGGGTATGCAGGGCAACGACTCCCACTACCTGAAGACCCACGCCTGCGCCAAGCACTATGCCGTCCACAGCGGACCAGAGCCCTTGCGCCACACCTACAATGCCTCCGTCTCACAGCGCGACCTCTGGGAGACCTATCTGCCGGCCTTCAAGGCACTGGTAAAGAAAGGTAACGTGCGCGAGGTGATGTGCGCCTACAACCGTTATGAGGGCAAGCCCTGCTGCACCAGCGACCGTCTGCTCATCGATATACTGCGCAACAAATGGGGCTACGACGGACTGGTGGTGACCGACTGCGACGCCATCAACAACTTCTACACCAAAGGTCAGCACGAAACCCACCCCGACGCGCTGTCGGCATCGGTCGACGCCGTCCTCAACGGCACCGATCTGGAGTGTGGCAAGGTGTTCATGGTGCTCACCGAAGCCCTCGACCGTGGCCTCATCAGCGAGCAGACGCTCGACGACCATCTGCGCCGCACCCTCTACGGACGCTTCGAACTGGGCATGTTCGATCCCGCAGACCGTCTGCCCTGGGCACAGCTTGGACCCGATGTCATCAGCAGTGAGAAGAACAACGAACTGGCCACTCAGGCCGCACGAGAGTCGATGGTGCTGCTCAAGAACAACGGTGTGCTGCCCCTTTCCAAGAATCTGAAGACCATCGCTGTGGTGGGACCGAATGCCGATGACACCGAACTGCTCAACGGAAACTACGGAGGAACCCCCACCAAAGCCCACACCCATTCACTGCTCGAAGGGATACGTCAGGCCGTGCCGGGTGCCAAAGTCATCTACCAAAAAGCCTGCGAACTGGCCGACGAATACAACACAGTGCACCACCTTGCCGACTTCAACGGCGGACAAGGCGTGCGTGTGGAGTTCTTCAACAACAGCGACCTTGCCGGTCAGCCCGCCAAGACCGACTACTACAAGGAGCTCAACTTCTCGACCTTCGGCGCCTGGGGATTTGCCGAAGGCATACGCACTGACAGTCTCTCACTGCGCATCAGCGGCCAGTATAAGGCCACTTTCACGGGCGACATGAAGTACACCGTGATGAGCGACAACGGCTATGTGCTGCGCGTGAACGACCAGGTGGTGGAAGACTCGAAGCCAGATGGCCGTCGCCGCGGTTTCTTCGGCCGCCAGCCTGAATACAAGTCGTTCCCAGTGAAGGCTGGCGAGACCTACGACCTCTCCATCGAGTATCGCCGCGGCAACGGCAACTTCGCCATGTTCCGCGCCGACATCTGCGAGCGCAACCTGGCCGAGTTCTCCGAACTGGCCCAGCAGGTGAAGGATGCTGACGCCATCATCGTCATTGGCGGTATCTCTGCACAGATGGAGGGCGAAGGCGGCGACAAGAAAGACATTGAGCTGCCCGTGGTGCAGCAGCGCCTCGTCAAGGCCATGCACCAGACCGGAAAGCCCGTCGTCATGGTGAACTGCTCGGGCTCTGCCATTGCCTTCGGAAGCATCGAAGACCAGTATGACGCCCTCGTGCAGGCATGGTATGCCGGACAGGGAGGCGCACGCGCACTGGCCGACGTCTTGTTTGGCGACTTCTGCCCAAGTGGGAAACTGCCCGTCACTTTCTACGCTTCAAACAACGACCTGCCCGACTTCCTCGACTACAGTATGGAGAACCGCACCTACCGCTACTTCCGCGGCCAGGCGCTCTATCCCTTCGGCTTCGGACTGTCGTACACCACGTTTGCCTACGGAAAAGGCCGTCTCTCGCGCAAGCAGATGAAGGCTGGCCAGCAGGTAACGCTCACCGTGCCCGTCACCAACACCGGTCGCTGCGAGGGCGCCGAGATTGTTCAGGTCTACGTAAAGGCGCTCGACTATGCCGACGCCCCCATCAAGTCGTTGCGCGGTTTCCAGAAGCTCTTCCTCAAACCCGGAGAAACAGCCACGGCCACCATCGCCCTCGACGATGAGGCCTTCGAATACTATGACCCAAGCATCGACGAACTGTCCGTGCGCCCCGGCCGCTACGAGATTCTCTACGGCTCGTCGTCGCTCGACAAAGACCTGAAGTCGTTCAGCTTCGTGGTCAAATAGAGCGTACCGGCGCTCAGACATTGATGTCTTTTTCTTGCCTGCGGCGCTACATGAATGTCCATGAATAACTCACGAATGTTCAATTGCTATTGAAAAACATTCATGAGTTATTCATGGACATTCATGTAGCGCTACAGGCATATTTATAGCTGTAGGACATGGATTCCTGTAGGGGCGGATCAGCGTATCCGCCCGCATCATAGCAAAGAATAGATGATGGGGTAACGGGCGGATACGTTAATCAGCCCCTGCATGGAACAAACGTCAGTTTATTCTGCCTTCCACCGGCTGTAAGCCTTGGCAACCAGCGCACCCGAGATGTTGTGCCACACGCTGAAGATGGCGCCGGGGATGGTGGCCAAGGGATAGGCTGCGAAATGGAGGGTGGCCAGACTGCTGGCCAGACCCGAGTTCTGCATGCCCACCTCAATGGAGACGGCCTTGCGCTTGGCTGGCGTCATGCCCGTCAGAAGGCCGAGCAGATAGCCGAGGCCAAGACCGCAGAGGTTGTGGAGCATCACCACCACGACGATGACAGCACCGCCCAACAGCAGTTTGTGGGCACTGGCGGCAATCACGATAATCACTATGGCTGAGATAGCCAACGTGGACAGTGCCGGCAGATAGTCGACAGCCTTCGCCGTGAACGACGGCCAGAAGCGCTTCACCAAGAAGCCCGCCACGATGGGAACGATGACTACCCAGAGGATGCTCAGGAACATGCTTGCCACGTTGACATCGATGCGCTCGCCCGCCAGCAGCCACGTCAGCAGGGGCGTGAGCAGCGGGGCCAGCAGCGTGGACACGCCCGTCATGCCCACCGACAGCGCCAGGTCGCCCTTGGCCAGATAGGTGATGACATTGGACGCCGTGCCGCCCGGGCAGCAGCCCACCAGCACCACGCCGAGGGCCAGTTCGTCGCTGAGACCGAACAAACGGGTGAGACACCAGGCCAGCGCCGGCATCACGGTGAACTGGGCCAGACAACCCACGATGACGTCTTTGGGGCGACTGAACACAATGCGGAAGTCACTGAGGTTGAGCGTCAGGCCCATGCCGAACATGATGACACCAAGCAGGTAGTTGATAACCGTAGGCTTTACGCGGTTCAACGTGTCGGGAAACAGCAGCGCCACAATGGCCGACAGCAGCACCAACACGCCCATATACTCGGAAATGTAATGACAAATCTTCTTCATTATCGCTCTCTTTTTCAAGTCAACTGCTTTGAAGGTGCAAAGGTACAATGTTTTTTCTATTTACAAGAAACGAATTCCAGTTAATGACTATAAATTCTTCTGGGTGCTAAGAAACGAATGATCCTAATTGCTCTTAATTTTCATCACGAATTGTCCTTAATGATTTCTTCTGCACAAAAGAAAATAAAAGAGAATTAGTGGAACAATTAGGTTCAATTAGGATAATTCGTTTCTCTTCATTTGAAAGAAATGAGAATAATGACAAGAAATTTCATTCAGAAATGACAAGAAATATTTGTTCTCATTTCTGGAACAAATTATTCCAATTATCCCAATTTCTTGGAAAGACAAAGAAACGAATGATCCTAATAGCTCTTAATTTCCATCACGAATTGTTCTTAATGATTTCTTCTGCACAGAAAGAGAATAAAGTGTAATTAGTGGGACAATTAGGTTCAATTAGGATAATTCGTTTCTCTTCATTTGAAAGAAATGAGAATAATGACAAGAAATTTCGTTCAGAAATGACAAGTAATATTTGTTCCCATTTCTGGAACAAATTATTCCAATTATCCCAATTTCTTTCAAATACAAGGAGGCCGCAAGGCGCGAGTATCCACACAAGTGCGCAATGCCCTGAAATGTTATAAAGAGCCGAAATCCAAAAAAAACGGCTCGTCATACAATAAAATGGCGGCAACGCGCGTTAATAATGGTGTATATATACAAAGAAGACTGACAATGATAGAATACGTAAAGGGTGAAATAGCAGATGTCACCCCGGCTTACGCTGTGATTGAAGCCCACGGCGTGGGTTATGGTCTGAACATCTCGCTGAACACATATTCGGCCATCCAGGGCAAGAAAGAGGCGCGGTTGTGGGTGCACGAGGCCATCCGCGAAGATGCCTATGTGCTGTTCGGATTCTCCACACGACAAGAGCGCGACATGTTCCAGCTGCTCATCACGGTGAGCGGTGTGGGTGCCAACACAGCCCGGATGATACTCTCGTCGATGTCGGTGCAGGAACTCTGCAACGTCATCTCCACAGGCAACGAGAAGCTGCTGAAGAACGTCAAGGGCATAGGTCTGAAGACCGCGCAGCGCATCATCGTGGACCTGAAGGACAAGATTGTGACCAGCGGCATTGCCCAGGAGCTGCCCGCCAACGCCGGACAGGCTTCGGCACTGGTGAACAACAGCGTGAAAGACGAGGCAGTGGGCGCGCTCACCATGCTCGGATTCGCACCCGCACCCTCGCACAAGGTGGTGGTGCAGATACTGCAGGAAAAGCCCGACCTGCCCGTGGAACAGGTGGTGAAAATGGCGCTGAAACAGATAAAATAGCATGAAGGGAAAGTCGGGAAAGCCACAGCCGACCCAGCCGTCCCGACAACGACAACACCCCAGAAAGAAAAAAACGAGGAATGAAGAACCTGAAGCCATTTGCGGCCTTCGCCGCCATCCTGCTGGCCAGCATACAGATGCTGGCGTGGAGCGGCGTGCCCATGCTTCAGCAATATGGATGGGCGGAGATGCTTGTTCCCCAGGCACCCCCAGACACCACGAAGAAGGTGACAGCCCAGCCCATCATCGAGCAGGAAGAGGAGATACCCGACTCGCTGCTCCATCCCCGTTGGAAGATACAGCGAACGCAGCCCATCACCGAGGAAGACCTGCAACGCAACGCCACCGACCTCGTTCTGCCCGACAACCTGAAACAGGAGGTGGAATACAACGACACGCTCAATAGATATATTATAGGTACGCGCATGGGAGGCTCCTATCTGGGCACGCCCTTCATGTGGACGCCCGAGGAGTTCAGCAGATGGACCGAGGAGCAGATGCGCCGCGACTTCTTCCGCTCGAAGAACAACGAAATATTCAAGGAGCAAGGCAAGGAGAAGTTCTCGTTCACCGACATGCACTTCGACCTGGGACCCGCAGAGAAGATCTTCGGTCCTGGCGGTGTGCGCATCAAGACACAGGGAACGGCCGAGCTGAAGTTCGGTGCCACGATGAAGAACATCGACAACCCCTCGCTGCCCATCCGCAACCGAAAGACCACCACGATGGACTTCGACGAGAAGATCAACCTCAACGTGAACGGCAAGGTGGGTGACAAGGTGAACATGAACCTGAACTACAACACCGATGCCACCTTCGACTTCGACTCGCAGAACCTGAAGCTGAAATACGACGGCAAGGAAGACGAAATCATCAAGCTGGTGGAGGGCGGCAACGTGTCGTTCCCCTCCAACTCGTCGCTTGTGAAAGGTGCCTCGGCGCTCTTCGGCATCCGCACCGACCTGCAGTTCGGACGGCTCAAGCTGCAGACGGTGCTCTCGCAGAAGAAATCGTCCACCAGCAGCGTGTCGTCGAAGGGAAGCAAGCAGACCAATGCCTTCGAGATTGACGCCGCCAACTACGAGGAAAACAAGCACTTTTTCCTCGCCCAGTACTTCCGCGACCGCTATGATGCCGCCATGCAGACGCTGCCCAACCTCACTACCGGCGTCACCATCAACCGCATAGAGATATGGGTTACCAACAAGAGCGGAAACAACAACAACACGCGAAACATCGTGGCGCTGACCGACCTTGGCGAAAGCAGACGAATCAGCAACCCTATCTGGCAGTCGTCGGGCATCGAAGTGCCTTCCAACCAGTCGAACAATGAATACCAGACACTGGTGACCTCCCATGCCGACGCCCGCGACGTGGACCAGATCAACAACAGCCTCGACGCCATCAGCGGATTTGTGGGCGGTGCCGACTATGAAAAGCTGGAGAGCGCACGTTTGCTGCAGAGCTCGGAATACAAGCTCAACAGCGCGCTGGGCTACGTCACGCTCACCCGAACGCTGCAGACCGACCAGGTGCTGGCCGTGGCCTTCGAGTACACCTTCGGCGGAAACGTCTATCAGGTTGGTGAGTTTGCCAGCGACGTGAGCGACGTGAAGCAGACCCTCTTCGTGAAATCGCTCAAGAACACGAGCAACAATCCCCGTCAGGGCAACTGGGACCTGATGATGAAGAACGCCTACTATCTGGCCTCGACCGTGGAGAAAGACAAGTTCCGCCTCGACGTGAAATACCAGAGCGACACCACCGGCGTGTACCTCTCCTACATACCCGAGCAGCAGGTGAAAGACCAGACGCTCATCAAGGTGCTCGGCGCCGACCGACTGGACAACAACATGAAAGCCCACCCCAACGGATACTTCGACTACGTGCAAGGCTACACCGTGAGCAACGGTAGTGTGTTCCTTCCCAAGGCCGAACCCTTTGGCGAGCACATGTTCAAATACCTCACCTCGAGGGGGCTGTCGGCCGAGGTGGCCGAGAAATACTGCTTCCGCGAGCTCTACGACTCAACGAAGACCGTGGCCAAGCAGATAGCCGAGAAGGACAAATACCAGCTGGTGGGCCAGTTCCGCGGAACGCTTGCCAACATCATTTCCCTCGGTGCCAGCAACGTGCCGCAGGGAAGTGTGGTCGTGACGGCGGGAGGTGTCACCCTGTCGGAAGGCTCCGACTACAGCGTTGACTACAGTGCCGGTGAAGTGACCATTCTGAACCAGAGCATCCTCGACGCAGAAACCGACATCAAGGCATCGTATGAAAGCCAGAGCTCATACGCACAGGAGCGGAAGACGATGTTCGGAGTGAACTGGGAATACGACTTCTCGAAGAACTTCCAGCTGAGCGGTACGCTACAGCATCTGTCGGAACAGGCACTCACCACCAAGGTGTCGATGGGCAACGAACCGCTGAACAACACCCTGTGGGGTGTCAACCTCAACTGGAAGCGCGAGAGCCAGTGGCTCACCAACATGCTCGACCTGCTGCCCGGTCTCCACTGCACCAAGCCGTCGCAGATATCGTTCACGGGCGAGTTTGCCCACCTCATTGCCGGTCAGGCCCGCGGAACCCAGGACAACGCCTCCTATCTGGACGACTTCGAGAACACCAAGAATGCCCTCGACGTGAGCCAGCCCTCGACGTGGATCATCTCGAGCGTGCCCACCATGTTCCCCGAATATCAGGACAAAACCAGCGTGGCAAGCGGCTACAACCGAGCATTGCTGGCCTGGTACAACATCGACCCGCTCTTCACCCGCCGCTCCAGTTCGCTCACCCCGAGCCACATCAAGAGCGACCTCGACCAGCTCTCCAACTGGTATGTCCGTGAGATCTACGTCAACGAGCTCTACCCCAACCGCGACCAAAGCAGCTACAGCGGTGCTACCAGCACACTGCCTATCCTCAACCTGGCCTACTATCCCAACGAGCGCGGACCCTACAACCTGAACCCCAACCTCAACGCCGACGGCACGCTCACCCAGCCTCAGCAGAAGTGGGGCGGTATGATGCGAAAGCTCGACACCAACGACTTTGAGGCCGCCAACATAGAGTATCTGGAGTTCTGGATGCTCGACCCGTTCATCTACTCCCGCAGGGAAGGCAAGGCATCAGAGTATGGAGGCGACTTCTATATCAACCTTGGCGAGATGAGCGAGGACGTGCTGCGCGACGGAAAGAAGTTCGACGAGAGCGGAATGCAGGTAAACGGTGCCGACAACTACGCCACCACCCACTGGGGAAAGGTGCCCGCACAGACCTCGCAGGTGTATGCCTTCGCCACCACTTCCGGCTCGCGCGAGCAGCAAGACGTGGGCTACAACGGACTGACCAATGAGGAAGAGCGCACCTTTGGCGCCTATCAGCAGTTCCTTGCCGACATTCAGGGCAAGGTGAGTCCCGCCGTCTACGACAGCATCTATGCCGACCCCGCCAACGACGACTACCACTACTTCCGCGGCTCCGACCTGGACCAGATGCAGGCAAGCATCCTCCGCAGGTACAAGCGAATCAACATGCCGCAGGGTAACTCGCCCGACAACCAGAACTCGCCCGAAAGCTATAGCACCGCATACAAGTCTACGCCCGACGTGGAAGACATCAACCAGGACTTCACGCTCAACGAATACGAGAAGTATTTCCAGTATCACGTCAGCATCCGGCCAGAAGACCTCGTCGTGGGCAGCAACTACATCGTGGACAAGCGGCAGACACGCCGCAAGCTTCGCAACAACAATGAGGAAGAGGCAACCTGGTATCAGTTCCGCATCCCTCTGGACGATTTCGAGCGCAAGGTGGGGAGCATCAACGACTTCACCAGCATACGCTTCATACGATTGTTCCTAACAGGCTTCGAGCATCCCATCGTCTTGCGCTTCGGAAGCTTCGACCTGGTGCGCGGAGAATGGCGTGTCTACGAGCAGAACCTGTCGGGCGGCAACCAGAGCGGCAAGATTGCCGTGAGCGCAGTCAACATAGAAGAGAACAACGACAAGCAACCCGTCAACTACGTCCTTCCCCCCGGCATCCGTCGCGAGCAAGACCCCACACAGCCGCAGCTGGTGGAGAGCAACGAGCAGGCTCTCGACATGTTGGTGACAAACCTCTCTACCAACGAAGCCAAGGCCGTGTACAAGAACACCAACCTCGACCTTCGCCAGTACAAGCGCATACAGATGTTCGTTCATGCCAACGCGCTGCAGCAGAACGTCACCAACCTTCAGGACAACCAGCTGGCGGTGTTCATCCGTCTGGGATCCGACTACAAGAGCAACTACTACGAGTATGAGATACCCCTGCGTCTGACACCCGAGTACAACCAGTATAACCGCTACTCGATAGCCGACTGCCAGATGGTGTGGCCCGAGGAGAACATGCTCGACATTCCGCTCTCGGTGTTCACCCAGCTGAAGAAAGAGCGAAACATAGCCCGATCCGAGGGACGCGCCTCCTACAACCAGCTCTTCAGCACCTACCGCGACGACAAGCCCAACAACAAGATCAGCATCATGGGCAATCCCTCTCTGGGAGAAGTGAAGACCATGATCATCGGCATCCGCAACCTTGCAGGCGAGATGAAGAGCGGCGAGGTGTGGGTCAACGAGCTTCGCCTGAAGGAATACAACAACGAAGGAGGCTGGGCAGCCCAGGCCAACCTCAACATGCAGCTCTCCGACGTGGGCAGCCTGAACGTCACCGGTCGCTACACCTCCGAGGGCTTCGGCGGACTGGAAGAAGGCGTCAGTCAGCGTTCCACCGACAACTTCAGTACCTACAGTGCCACGGCGAACATCGAGCTGGGCAAGTTCTTCCCCGACAAGGCCAAGGTATCTGCCCCCCTCTACTACTCCGTCACGAAAGAGCAGTCGAGTCCGAAATACAACCCCATGGACACCGACATGGAGCTCTCCGATGCCCTCGACGCCACTGCTGACAAGCACGAGCGCGACTCCATCGAGAGCATTGCCGTGACCAAGTCGACCACCACCAACTTCTCCCTCTCCAACGTCCGCGTGGGCATCACCACCAAGCGCCACCCGATGCCCTACGACCCCGGCAACTTCTCGTTCACCTACAGCCACTCCCACCGCCACAACAGCGGCGAGACCACCGTCTACGAGGACGAGCACCAGTGGAACGGTTCGATGAACTACAGCTACACCCCTGTGTACAAAACCTTCGAGCCGTTCAAGAAGCTGCTGGCGAAGAACAAGAGCAAGTGGTTTGACATCCTGAAGCGCTTCGGTCTGAACTACCTTCCCCAGAACCTCACCTTCAATGCCGACATCCGCCGCATCTACTCCGAGTTACAGGAGCGCGACATGGAGAGCCTCTACGACTCCCAGCTGCCCCTCATCTTCAACGAGCAGTTCATCTTCAACCGCGACTTCTCCCTCCGCTGGGACCTCACGCGGAACCTCCACCTGAACTTCAACAGCGGCACCCATGCCCAGATAGAAGAGCCCTACACCCCCATCAACAAGACGCTCTACCCCGACCGTTACACGGCCTGGAAGGACAGTGTACGCACCAGCATCCTGCACATGGGCACCCCCCTCGACTACAGTCAGACCTTCACCGCCAGCTACCAGCTACCCCTCAACCTGCTGCCCGTGTTCGACTGGATCAATGCCGATGCCTCCTACAACTCCACCTACAACTGGCAGCGCGGTTCGGAGCTCGAAGACGGCACCAACCTTGGCAACAGCATTGCCACCAACCGCACCCTGAACATCAACAGTTCGCTCAATCTGGAGAAGCTCTACAACCACATCCCCTTCCTGAAGGCCACCAACGACCGCTTCAACAAGACGCAGCGCTCCAGTGCCGGCAAGTCGCCCAACAAGAAAGGCAGCAAGGGCGATAAAGATGAAAAGGGAGGAAAAGGTGACAAGGGAGAAAAGGCCAACCAGCGGGCCGCTACCAACAAGGCGCCCAAGGCCTTTGAGAAAGAAGTCACCCTGATGCCCGACACCACCATCACCATCAGCCACGGAAAGAACAGCAAGCGACTCATCGTTACCGGCAGAACAGCCGACGGAAAGCCCTTCCGCGTGAAATACAAGACCGTGGACCAGAACAAGATCAAGCTCACCAGCAAGGTAGACTCTGCCACCACCATCAAGGTGTCTGTCACTGCCAAGGAGAAGCTCGACGACAAGACATGGTACAAGACGGCGCAGGTGGTGGCTCGCGGACTGATGATGGTTCGCAACGTGAACATCAGCTTCCGCAACCAGTACTCCATGTCGCTGCCCGGCTTCATGCCCAGTGTGGGCGACATGTTCGGCCAGCGGCGCGGTGACAATCTGCTGGCGCCGGGCCTCGACTTCGCCTTCGGAGCCATCGGCGACAGCTACATCAACAAGGCGGCGGACGCTGGATGGCTGCTCATGAGCGACAATGTGGCCAGCCCAGCCATCACCAACAGCACCCGCGACCTGCAGCTGCGCGTCACGCTGGAGCCCGCCAAGAACTTCAAGATAGACCTGAACGCCACCCACACCCGCCAGCAGGCCCATCAGGTGCAGTACATGTTTGCCGGCATGCCCACCACGACGAGCGGTTCGCTGACGATGACCACCATCTCCATCGGCAGCGCCTTCGAGGGCATGGGCAACGCCAACAACGGCTACCGCTCGGCATCGTTCGAGCGCTTCTGCCGCTCGCTCGACGGTTTCCGCGACCGTGTGGAGGCGCGCTATGAAGGCGCTGTCTATCCCATCGGCACCAGCATGGGCGGCGCGAAGTTCAATCCCGAGAACGGCAGTGTGAGCAAATACAGTTCCGACGTGCTCATTCCCGCCTTCCTGTCAGCCTACACCAAGAGTGGCGGCAGCCGGCTCGACCTCTTCCCCGCCCTTGCGCGCATGCTGCCCAACTGGTCCATCCGCTACAGCGGACTGTCGCAGCTGCCCTGGTTCAGCGAGCATTTCAAGAGTGTGAACCTGAACCACGCCTACAAGAGCGTCTTCGCCATTGGCAGCTACAGTTCGTTCTCCACCTACCATGAATACATGGACGGACTCGGCTTCGTTACCGACGCCACCACCGGCAACCCGACGCCCTCGAGCATGTACAACATCTCTACGGCCTCCATCAACGAGTCGTTCAGTCCGCTGCTCGGCATCGACGTCACGTTCCTGAACAACCTCACCACGAAGCTGGAATACCGCACCACGCGCGTGCTCACCCTGTCTACCACCAGCGTACAGCTCAACGAAGCCCTCTCGCGCGACTGGGTCGTAGGCTTTGGCTACAAGATCAACGACTTCAAGCTCTTTGGCCTCGGCAAGAACCACCGCAAGGTGAAGGGCAGCGGCAACGACGACGACCAGGACCAGGGCAGGAACAACAGCAACACGTCGCAGCGCAAGAACGGCGTGAACCACGACCTGAACCTTCGTCTGGACGTCTCCCTGCGCAAACAGGCCTCCATCATTCGCGACATCGCCTCGATGACGAGCACAGCCAACAGCGGCAACAATGCCTTCAAGCTGGCGTTCTCGGCCGACTACACCCTGTCGAAGCTGCTCACGCTGAGCTTCTATTTCGACCGACAGACAAACACGCCCCTGCTCTCGTCGAACAGCTATCCCACCACCACACAGGACTTCGGCCTCAGCCTGAAATTCTCACTGACGCGATAAGACGACCGCCCACAGCCCCTCCCCTTCTATCTCCGGGAAAGGGGAGCTGAGGTGGTGCATGCAACATCATTTGCCTGCACAAAGACATAAAAACTAAACTTTCTTTGTCGGAATAGTCTTTAATTCCAGTTTTTTATGTATATTTGCAGCCAGATAAGGACAAACCCATTTATACACAAAATAAATAAGACAACAGATGAAAAAGATTCATTCACTACTCGTTCTCGTGGCCCTGTTAGCGATGCTCAGCGGCCGCGCTGTCGGACAGACGTACTCGACGGGCCAATTCAATTATGAGCTCAACCAGTTGGGTAGCGAGACTTACGCCTACATCACGGGGCTGAGCACCATCTCCTCGTCGGTGACGAACATCACCATTCCCGGTTCCATTGAGCACACCAACGGTGTCAGCTATCTAACCGTTATCGCTCCTTACGCGTTCAAGGGCTGCACGCAGCTTACCGACGTGACGGTGAGCTATGGCTGCCGCGTGATCTTCAGCAACGCCTTCAACCTGTGTGTGAGCCTGAAGACCTTGCGGTTGCCGAGCAGTCTGACCGCCCTGTACCCCCTGATGGTGAACGGCGCCGCTCAGAACGGCCTGACGGTGTATAGTGCGCTAAGTCCAGCGACGACCACCCATGACGGTGCCTGGAGCGGCATTCCGAAGACCAAGAGCCACTTCTACACCTATTGCGAAGACGTCAGGAGTGCGTTTGCCTCGGACTCCAAGTACTACAACAACTTCGGCGATATATCGGTGGAGAGCGCTCCGCAGTATTGCCTGGACTACATGAACACCCGCGGGCAGAAGCAGTGCTACGTGGTGACCAAGCCCTCGACGGCGACCACTGACGGCGAGATGATGCTGATCGGCACCAAGGAAGAGGCCGGCAAGGCCGTGGAGGTGAGCGTTGGCGAAACCGGCTATATGTTTGCCGACTACAAGGTGACCGGCAGGAAGACCTACGTGACGCGTGTGATGGCCGGCGCCTACTTGCAGCGCGGCGCCACCACGTTCACCTGCAGCAGCAGTAGGCTGACGGAGATCGGCAAAGACGCCTTCCGCCGCTGCGCTTCTTTGCAGAGCGTTGACATCGACGCCCCACAGGGTGTGATCGGCATGGGCGCCTTCTGCGAGTGCCCTCAGCTGAAGACAGTGACGGTGAACACCCGCGAGATTGGCGACTATGCCTTCTGGGACTGTAGCGGTCTGGACGACCTGACGCTAGGAGAAGGCGTGGAAAGCATTGACGGCTATGCCTTCTCCGACTGCACGTCGGTCACGGAGTTGCACCTCCCCGCCTCACTGAAGATACTGAAGAGCTACCGGGTGGACGAACCCCTGGCGAGCTACTACAGCTGGGGCGGTATGCGCGAGATGGCCAACCTGAAGAAGGTCACGGTGGCCGACGGCAACACAGAGTTCAGTTCGCATGACAACATCCTCTACACCAAGTCGAAGACGATGATGCTGTTTTGTCCGAGCAACATCGACATCATCCCCACCTTCCCCGAGACGCTGCTGGACATCAAGCACTCCGCCCTGTATGCCATCCGCAACACGAAGTGGAAGGTGCTGGAGATCCCCTTCGGCGTGAAGTACATCCGTTCGCACGCCATCAACAGTCCCTTCTTTGAATACATCAAGACCCCCTCGACGGCTTATGTAGAGCCGAAGGGCATCCTCTTCACGTACGACACGAACTGCCATCACGAAGCGACCGTGAGCCTTGGCAAGGCCACGTATTCGTTTACCGACAACAACCTATTGGATTTCCACTTCAACCCCGGACGTCTGTATGTACCCGCCGGCGACCACGCGCCGTCGACCCTTTCCGGTCATGCCGCCTTGAAGCGCCTTTTCGGCAACTATTACGACGACGCCGACATCAACATCACCTACGGCGCCTACGACGTGCTGACCGACGACGGCATTCCCCTGCTGCTCGACAAAGAGACGAAGACCGCTCGTGTGGTGTATGGCCGTTTTGACAAGGACTACACGAAGCAGCTTACGGGCGACATCGTCATCCCCGACACATACACCTATCGCGGCTACACCTACACCGTGACCGCCATTGACATGCACGCCTTTGAAGGTAACCAGAACATCACCTCAGTCAGCATTCCCCCGACGGTGACATCGTTTATCGGCACCGCCAGCACGCAGTATGAAGGCGCCGAGGAAGACGGCTGCCAGTTCAAGACCTGCACCAGTCTGAGAACCGTCAGACTGCCGAAAAGCATCACGACGATCCCCAACTACTGCTTCTTCGGCAACAAGCACAGCGAGATGCGCCTGCCCTACGGCATTGAGCGCATCGGCTACAAGGCATTTGCCAGTAACGCGGAGCTTATCTCGCTCTTTGTGCCCAGTTCGGTGAAGGAAAGAGGCAGTGTTGACCAGACCTTCGTCGATAAATGCGTAAAACTGAACAACCTCTACATGAATACCGCTCCCGACGCGGTGCTGTTCAGCGGCTCCAGCTTCTTCCCCGAGGTAAAGGCAAGTTGCAGACTGTATGTGCCCGTAGGGAAGTATAACTCCTTCTACAACGTGCAAGGGTGGCAACACTTCAATACGATAAAAGCCGGCAGCTATGACTTTTCTTATCCCGGAGGTGGCGTCTATAGCGTGAAGAGCATGGGCAACGGCAGCAATCCCGGAGAGGTGGTCAAGGTGTATAACCGAGACGACGACGGCAGTTTCAACAGCGGTGGAATCGGCGTGCCCATCAACATTCCCGAGACGGTGAGCGACGGCTGGGGCCGCAGCTTCACGGTGGTGGAGCTGGGCGACTCGTGCATGGCAGGGTCGTTTGGTTCTACATCGGTAACCATTCCCGCCACGGTGCGCCAAATAGGTTCGCAGGCCATGAAGGACATGACCTCGCTGCAGAAGGTCACCACGAAGATGACCACCCTGCCGGTGATGGGCAGCAACGTGTGGGAAAATGTGAACCAGGCCAACGTGCAGCTCTTCTACCCCGAAGGCATGTATGAGGACTACAGCACCGCATCGCAATGGAAGGAATTCTACATGGAAGAGCCGCTGATTGTCTATGACCTGACGGTGAACGAAACGAAGGTGACGAACAAGAACCGCTCCGACATTCCCATCACCAGCGGCAAGGCCACCTACGAACCCTTGCTGAGGAGGCTGACGCTGGAGGATGCCGTGATAGACTGTGCGGCCCGCGGCGAGGAGTACCGTCCCATTGTCAGCGGCATCGACAATATGACCATCAGATTCGTAGGCGACTGCAGGATTACGGGCAGCTGCACCTCAGCCATCATGCTGCTGGGAAGCTACAACAGGATAGAAGTGACGGGGCACACGGTGATAGAGGCGAAGTATGACCTGACCGGCAACGTGGCAGACGGGTACAGTCTGGACGGCATCATCAGCGAAGGCATTGTGTCGCTGACAGGAGGCGGAAAGCTCACCATCAGCGTAGACTGCGACGGCATCTACACTCGCGGATACACTTTCTACGTGACGAACACGACGCTCGAGGTGGAGAGTAGAGACCGGGTGGCATTTCTCAATGGACACCTGGACCTAAGCCTGGACGAGGGGCACACGATGGCATTCAAAGGAAGAGATGGGGCGATGACGCAGAGCCTGTATGACTACTCCGGAAGCTGCGTTTTCCTGACACCGGCAGATGCCCGATACGAATACTTCGCCGGGGGCTTTGTAGATTCCAGCGGGGAGATTATCAAGAACGAGTGGGTGGTCATCGGCAGTCAGCACACGCCCACTACCATAGAGTATGCTGCGGGAAGCTCCACTGCTGAAGGGGATTTGCAATCCCCGACCTATAACCTTCAGGGGCAGCGCGTGGGCAAGGGCTACCAGGGCATCATCATCAGGAACGGAAAGAAAATAAAAAACTGAGAGGGGAAGCCCCCCAAGGCCTAGGAGCCCCCAAAGCCCCCGAGGGGGATGTTTTAAGTGATAAGTGATAAGTGAGAAGTGATAAAGTGATAAAGTGATAAAAGTGACAAAGTGAAAGAAAGGAAAAATGACATGAGAAGAAGAGATATTAACTGTTGGGGTCGGATGGTGCTTCTGCCGGCAATGCTGATGGTGGCGGGCATCACTTTTGCGTCCACATACTACGGTATCAAAGTAGGGGGGGTGCCAGTGACCAGCGACAACTGGGGCAGCGTTACCGGCAATACCATCCAGCGATATGATGCGAGCAGGCCGTGCTACGTGAGGTACTATCATGAGCACAAGTTGCTGACGCTTGAGAATGTGAAGATTGTGCGCAAGGGGAGCGACAACCGGGCCATCTACAACGAGTCGTGTGACGGACTGACGGTGAAATTCTATGGCAAGAACTATCTCGCCTCCGAGAGTGCGGCACCCGTCCGGCTCCAGGCGAGCACCGCGCTATGGGTCAGCGAGGACAGCGTCATCATTAAAGGAGGGTCGGAGGACGGCATCTACATCACCGGTCAGAGCGTTGTGGACATCATCGGCGACGGTCCGCTGAAGGTGGAAGCCACGAGCAGCTCCGCCATTGAGGGCAAGGAAACCTCCAACCGCGCAATCGTCAACTTCAGGGGTCCCGATGTGGAGCTTTACGGAAGAGAAGGCAGTCTGGTGGACCTCAACGTCACCTTTAACAAGACATACACGAATATGGACGATGAGACGGTGAAGCCCATCAGCAAGGTGCTGCTGAAAGCATCGGGGAAGGCGTCAGAGCCCAACGTGCAGAACTGCGGGATGCTGTTCTATGGCACTACAGACACCCATATCCTGGAACCCTGGGGAGCCTACTATAGCAACAACTACATCTGGCTCGGAAACACCGCGGTGTATGGGTACGACATTCTCATCGGCAACCACTATAAGGCACTCATCGACGCAGACTACTTCCCCGACAGTAAATTCCGAGAACAGCTGGATGAAGTATTCCCCAAGCACTATATTACCGACGAAGACATTGCCCAGTGCAAGACGCTGGATGTCACGGGGAAAGGCATCACGAAGCTCACGGGCATCCACTACTTCACGGCGCTGGAATACCTGTATTGCGGGATGAACTTAGGAATGGAGACCCTCAATCTGATGAACAACAAAGAGCTGGTGGAGGTGCAGTGCTATAGCAACAGCATGCGCACGCTCACCCTTGGCAGCAAACCGAAGCTGAAGACGCTGGAATGTCGCAACAACTATCTTTCTTCGCTCAACCTCAGCGGGTTTACAGAGCTACAGTGTCTGAACTGTAGAGACAACCAGCTGAAAGAGCTCGATGTGTCAGCCTGCAAAAAGCTCGAAGAACTGTACTGTAGCAATAACGAGCTGGAGGCAATCAACCTGAACAACAACACCGCCCTGCAGATACTGAATGTGCACTCCAACAAGCTGAAGAGCCTGTCGCTGAACAACCATCTGCAGTTGTGGAAAATCAACTGCAGCTCGAATCAGCTGAAAACGCTGAGCCTTGGGAATGTGCCAGAGCTCACATATCTTGAAAGCGATCATAACGAACTGACCTCAGTGGACTGCAGCAACCTGACCAATCTCTTAACCCTGACTCTTGAAGACAACCAACTGACGTCGTTGAATGTGAGCGGCTGCACGGCACTCAGGGAAATCGTCTGTAATCGCAACCCTTTCACGCAGCTCAGTGTCTGCAACATGCCCAGCCTTGCAGAACTTAAATGCTATAACTGTCCGTCGCTGAAGACCCTCAACTGCTACAATAACCCATCGCTGAATGATCTTTCGGTGTCGCGGGAGTCACTCGAGACGCTAGACTGTCATGGTTGCAATTTGTCATCACTATATATTGACAACGCCCCATCCCTCCGCAAGGTGGTCTGCTACTTGAACCGTATAGATGTGTTTATGAATCGCCTTGTGAATGACCTGCAGGACAGAAGGGGCAAAGCACAGGGACAGCTCGTTGTGTTGTTCAGTGGTGGTGGCGACAGAAACGTCTGCACGGAGGAGCAGGCGGCAGTGGCCATGGAAAAGAACTGGAACCTCACCTACGAAAACGGACAACCCATATATGGCAGCGCCACAAAGACCCACCCCCAGCCCCTCCCCAAGGGAGGGGAGTGCAATGGCGCAAGGGGCACCTACAACCTTGCAGGAGAGCGCGTGGGTGATGACTATAAGGGAATCGTTATCCGCAACGGAAAGAAACATTTAAATCGATAAGACTCATGAAGAAAACTGTATTCTCTTTCTTGTTCCTGATTCTTGCCGCAAGCGGCATGGCACAGGACCGCCCGAAACTCGTTGTCGGCATTGTGGTGGACCAGATGCGTTGGGACTATCTTTATCGCTTCTACGAAGACTACACCCATCACGGTTTCCGCCGGATGATTGACGACGGCTTCTCGTTCGACGACTGCCAGATCAACTACATCCCGTCGGTCACGGCCATCGGCCACACCTCCATCTTCACCGGCAGCGTGCCCAGCATCCACGGCATCGCCGGCAACAACTTCCTCAAAGACGGCCACTACGTCTACTGCTGCACCGACACCACCGTGCAGACCGTGGGCAGCCAGACCAAGGCCGGCCAGCGCTCGCCGCGCAACCTGCTGGCCACCACCATCGGCGACGAGCTGAAGACGGCCACCGACTGGAAGGCAAAGGTCATTGGCGTGAGCTTCAAGGACCGCGCCGCCATCTTCCCGTCGGGCCACCAGGCCGATGCAGCCTACTGGTTCGACAAGGACGCGCTCTGCTTCGTATCAAGCACCTATTACATGCAGGAACTGCCCCGATGGGTGAAGACCTACAACGAACAGATAGGCCGCGAGATCAAACAACTGGCGAAGAAAGACAAGAACACCAAGACCATCGACTTGATACAATACGAGCCCTACGGCAACAAGATTACCGCCGCACTGGCCAAGGCAGCCATCAAGAACGAGCGGCTGGGACAGCGCGAGGACATCACCGACATGCTCACGCTGAGCTTCTCGTGTCCCGACATCACGGGCCACCGCTACGGCACCCACCACGAGAAGACACGCGCACAGTATATTGAGCTCGACAAGCAGCTGGCCGACTTCTTCGACTACCTCGACCAGACGATAGGCAAAGGCAAGTATCTCGTCTTCCTGAGTGCCGACCACGGTGCCGCCAACGGCATCCTGCAGAACCAGCAGCACCGCATACCATCGGACGGATTCTTCCTCGACCGCGAGGAGCCTGCGCTCAATGCCTATCTGCGAGAGCACTTCAAGATGGACTCTGCCGTGCCCAACGCCAACTTCAACCTGACGAAACGCATCATGGACTACAAGGTGGTGCTCGACCACGAGAACATCAGCAGATGGGGAATCAGCGAGGAAGAAGTCAGGCAGGCCATCGTCAGCTACTTCAGCCGCCACCCCGCCGTGCAATACTGTTTCGACCTGGAGCACACCGCCACCGCCAGCGTGCCCACACTGATCCGCGAGAAAGCCATCAACGGATACAACCACGAGCGCAGCGGCGACATACAGATCGTGCTCAAGCCGGGCTACTATGGTGTGTGGAACGAGATAGACGGCGGCACCACCCACGGCTGCTGGAATCCCTACGACTGCCACATTCCCTTCCTCCTGATGGGCTGGCACGTGGGCCACGGCTCGTCATCGGAAGAGGTGCACATCACCGACATTGCACCCACCGTCTGCTCGCTCATCCATATTCAGATGCCAAGCGGCTGCATCGGCGAACCCGTCAACGACCGGATGAAGTAAGCCCCCCAAGCCCCCGAGACCCACCCCAGCCCTCCCTGTTTAGGGAGGGAGTGCAATGGCGCAAAGGAAAGACCCACCCCCAGCCCCTCCCCAAGGGAGGGGTGTCAAAGGCGCGGGGCACCTACAGTTTTATGGAGTACCACAACTGGTCTCCATGGATGGACAAGGGCATTGGCAGGTTGTCTGTGAACAGCTGACCAGTGCCCAGTCCCTGCGGCATCGCTATGTCGGGTCCATAAATCAGGGCCGCCAGATGGGCAATGGCGTTGAGGCCAACATTGCTCTCCAAGGCGCTCGTAATCCAGGAACCCACTTGTCGTTCCCGGGCAATACCTATCCATTCCTTTGTTCCCATCATTCCGCCGTGGAGCGATGGCTTTAATATAATGTACGCGGGACGTATGGTTTCCATCAGCTCCACTTTCTGCGCCCGGCTGTTGATGCCTATGAGCTCCTCGTCGAGGGCGATGGGCAGTGGCGACTGCCGGCACAGCGCGGCCATGGCGTCCCATTGTCCGGCACGGATGGGCTGCTCTATGGAGTGGATGTCGTAGCGGGCCAGCTGCTCCAGTTTGCCAAGGGCCTCGCCGGGCGTAAAGGCTCCGTTGGCATCCACGCGCAGTTCTATCTCGTCGCGACTGAAGCGCTGGCGTATGCGACGTATCAGGTCGAGTTCCTCCTCAAAGCCTATGGCGCCAATCTTCAGCTTAACGCAGCTGAAGCCCGCCGCCAGCTTCTCTTCCATGCGCTGAAGCATCTCGTCGTGGGTGCCCATCCACACCAGTCCGTTGATGGGGATGCCCTCCTCGCCACGGGAAAAAGGCGTATCGAAGAGAGCCGACGACTCGGCGTGGAGATGCTGCAGGGCGGTCTCCAGTCCGAAAAGCATGGAGGGATAGGGGCGCAGACGGTCGTAGTCAATATGTCCCGAAAGGCAGAAATGGCTACACACATCGTTCAACAAAGATTCATAATCGGGCAGGTCGTCACAGCTCAGCTGCGGCAACGGGGCACACTCTCCCACCCCCTGACGACCCATGTCGTCGGTGAGGGTGAGCAGCCAGATGTTGCGTGTTGTGTAGACACCGCGCGACGTGCCCGCTGGCTGGCGGAAGTGGAGCACGCGATGGGAAAGACTGTAGGTGTATGACATGATTAG
>OCTW011449076.1_pt1 | contig 22785 bp, 19 predicted proteins | sample 1539671 | NCBI WGS metagenome assembly OCTW01 (sample SAMN02144230, study PRJEB22623) | gut metagenome | biome: sheep rumen | host: Ovis aries | place: New Zealand
TCAGCGTATCAGTAGCCGTACCGGCAAGACACAGGACACCGGCCCGCTCCAATTGGCGTTTATATACCTCGTAAAGGACATCCTCATCGTTCATCAGGAGTTTGTCGGCTACATCATCCACTTGCTCCCTATTATACCCCAGTTCAAGCAATTTGCCATACAGCCAATCCATACCTTTCTGCTCATAACGAGTAGGAGCATTATTAATCACCTTACGTTGGCAATCGCATGGATCATTAAAATCGAGCGGTGAAGCCAAATACACTTGTCCGGACAACCGTTTGGCATTGAGTGCATCATCGTAGCGATAATACTTATACAACCGATCCGGCATGTGTAAAAGGTCGTATGAATGGACTGTATCAAACCAGCGTAGCATATTTTACTTTATTATTTGATCTCATATTTCATTTCCTCATTCGTATAATCTTAGCCTGATTGCCGCCGACGATGGCATAATCTGGTACGTCATGCGTCACAACCGCACCGGCACCGATGATGCTATGTGCACCGATTCGTTTGCAACCCCTACATATGCACCTTGTTCGAGATTTACGTATCCCTTGCATTCCGCAAACAAGTGTTTAGCACACTGGTAGCGCAGCCATCCCCCGAAACGGCCTAATCCCGGGCGATTGGACTTTGGCAAGTATTTTGCTAAACAATAATAGATTATTAACCAAACTGTTTTCATTGCTTTTGTTTGAATTGATATTTAATGATGTATATTAACCGCTGCTTGCAATAACTCCCTGCCCTCATAATCCATCTCTTAACCTTCAGCAACCATATCGGCTTATCATACTGTACTTTTGCGCTCTTCGGCTGCCGACTCCAATCTACTTTCTTCAACTCAGCCGTAGCAGCATCGTGAAAGTCGTCGCTCAACCAATAGTCCATCAAGCCTGATACACGCAACTTGTCCAGCAACTGTTTCCAAGCAGCTGACTGCTGATCAGTTGTTGATTGCTCGATTTCGCGTTCTAACGGACCGAGATTGAATAGCATGTGATACTTCGGGGCATGGAGGTTGCGCGTAGCACGAAGGGAGGCGGGAACATCGTTGTTATAGTACGCCAATGGTTTCTCTGAGAAGGCAACGGGATAATGAAGCGCAGTCTTTGCCCACAAGAGAAAGTCCTCACCGAGTTTAATTCCGAACGGAAAACCGCCCATCTCATCAAAGACCTTACGCGGCATACATGTAGCTCCTGTCCAAACAGGCATTGAGCCACTTTGAAGATATGCCTCCGGGTAGTTTATGTATCCCCTTGGCAAGTGTAATGCCACATGCGTCTTACCAGGTTTGTAGTATATATAATTGGAGGCATAGAGACCTGCATCCGGATATTCTGCTATTAGACGATCCATCTCCTCTAAGAAAGTCGGTTCCCACCAATCATCGGCATCGAGAAAACATACGCATTCTCCATGACTTGCCGCGACACCACGATTCCTGGCTGCGGCAACACCGGCATTTTTTTGCGATAATATTATTATACGCTCTTTCACTAACTCACTCATTCTCTCACTCTCGATATATTCTTGAACCATAGTTAGAGAATTATCAGTAGAACCATCGTCAACGATGACAAGTTCCCAGTCTTTGAAAGTTTGGGAAACGATAGAATCCAATGCTTTACGGACGTAGGAAGCTTTGTTATACAAAGGTACTATTATGCTAAATCTAGGTTTCATTTCTCTATTATCTGCTTTTCAATTAAATCTTTACTCAAAATCTCTGACCATATTTTTGTACCTTGGGGAGTTAAATGCACTCCTGCATTAAATAAGGTTGAATCTTGACATATAGGATGGTTTGAATAATTAAGATACGGAATATTATTTGCTTTGGCAATAGAATCATACCATGCAATGTATTGATTCCACTCAGGAGACATCTCTACATATCGATAATATACTGGGGAGGTAACAAAAATAAGCTGCATACCACTCTCACAGCATTCTTGCACAAAATTCATGAACATCGTTTTAGCTTCATCATCCACATGAGAGGGAATACTATCCGAGAACCGCAAACGCGATGTCTCCCATGGGTCGGGATCAGGCATGTGCCCTCTATATGATGGGTAATCACAATAGTGCTTCAAACCGAAGTACTCAAAAATCCCTCGTTTACTATGAATCTGATAACCCCAATAGCGTGCCATCGGAATATAAGAATCCATCCATGAATAACCGACATCCATCAAGTCTTTGCGTATTGTCCGGTCATAAAATAGTGGTAAGAATTGTTCAGATTGGTGCTGATGTGGAACGCTCATAATAGACAATGGTAATTGATCTACATCATAGATAAGATATGTTGGTTGAGTATTATAATGACAATAATAGCGATATTTCATCAGCTCAACATTGATACCATATCCACCAACACCGAGGTTATATGATTTTAAACCAGTTATAGAATCGATAATATACGGATCATAGTGCTCCAAAGCACGGGATGTTCCCAAGATGACGATATCAGAAGCATATTTGCCACTACGAATCTCACGCCATGCTTGATGCGGATGTCCTAACGAATTAGGCAATCCACTGCTAATCACATAATCCAATCCCAGCGCTAATAGATAAGCTGCGATTGCAAAGACAACTATTTTAGTCAAGAACTTCTTCATCTCAGAAATACATATATATAAAGTTCTCGGTATGGCCTCCGAACAACAGGATCAGGATAAACACTAAAGTGTATATCGTGTATCGCGTTGCTGTGTATAAAGGTTTATTGCTACGCTGTTGAAAATCAAAACCATGCTTTTGACGACGCATAAACCACTCAATAACAAACATCAAAGCTATATTCATAAAGAGTATCGTGTTTCCTTGCAGTTTTGGCATTGACAATAAATCCGAACTACACATCCGATCCGTATAGTCGATAAACTGCGTCATGTTATCTGCCCGGAACATCATCCATCCGAAGGTGGCTAATGCAAAGACAAGTAACATCTGACCAAATTCTTTAAAAGAAGGGAGTACCCTATCAAATGCTACTACATGCTCGTATTTAGTATTTCGATTGAGCAAGATCAGTAGCACCAACAGCAATCCATGGTATGCTCCCCATGCCACAAATGACCAATCTGCACCATGCCAAAGACCGGAAAGCAGAAATACAATCATAATATTGCGGATGGTATGCCATTTACCATCACGGCTTCCTCCTAATGGGATATAGACATAATCCACGAACCATGTATTAAGACTGATATGCCAACGCCTCCAGAACTCATTCATATTACGACTTAAGTAGGGGAAAAGAAAGTTATCACGAAAGCGGAAACCAAGCAGTTTAGCCGAACCTATTGCCATATCGCTATAGCCGGAGAAATCTCCATAAATCTGTATGGTATATAGTATTGCAGCAAGCAAAAGCGTACTACCGGATTGAGACGAATAGTCGCTATAAACTTGATTGACATAGAGGGCGCAGTTATCTGCAATCACTACTTTCTTAAATAGTCCCCATAGCATCTGCCGACATCCATCCACAGCTAAATCATACTCAAAGACACGAGACTTTTGTATCTGGGGGATAAGGTTAGTTGGGCGCTCAATTGGTCCGGCAAGCAGTTTTGGGAAGAAACCTATATAAAGCAGACAATCTACGAGGCTCGTTGTTGCAATTTTATTTCTATAAACATCCACTACGTATGATATGGTTTGGAATGTAAAGAAAGAGATACCTAAAGGTAATACTATCTTAAGGGAATGAATGGAGTCTTGCAAACTAAACAAGTTCGCAAAACTATTCACAAAGAAATTATAATATTTGAACACTCCCAAAATTCCAAGGCTAATGGCAACATCAAACCAAAGCCAGAATTTTGAAATTGATGATTGATGATTGATGATTGATGATCTTATCAATAGGCCACTACACCAGGATAGGAAACTCATTCCGAATAATAATCCAAGGAATTGCCAATCCCACCATGCATAAAAAACGTATGAAGCAAGGACTGCAAAGATATTTTGCAGTTTTAGATTCCTATTGAGCATCCAATAGATAGCAAATACTATCGGAAGAAATATGATAAATTCTATCGAGTTAAATAACATCTATTATCGGTTTTTATGAACATATATATTTGACATATGGAATTTTTCGCATTAGTCGAATAGTGGCTATACTCAGAAACATAATGGCTATGGCGCATAGCGGAATCTGAACGGTGGCCATCCATCCATCCATCAATCCATCCATCCATCCATCCATCCATTACTCTTCGAAAGAGAGAACCAGAAAGAGGGAATAAGGTTAAGATAGAACACATGAATCAGGTATACGCCAAGCAGGTCCCTTCTAACCCATTCTACACAGTTGCTCAAGGCCATATTGCGGTTTTCATCCAACCAATACCGAATGCAGATAAATATAGCTACGGACATGATTATCACTAAAGGAGTGAGATAATCATAGAGCTTGAAATTACCTAATATCAGCGTACCATAGGCAATCAACAGCCAAGAACCAATGAAGCCAACCAAAGCTAATACACAATGGGGCTTGGTAATACGAAGATTAGACAGGTAATACCCCAATACGAAATAGCCACTATAGCCGTACAGCGTACCTATTTTCATATCCTCCATTACTTGATAGAAGGGATGCAGGTGCAAGGACGAAGCAAAGGGCTTAAGAAAAAGGATGCCAGATACGAGCAACCACAAGAGTATATAGTATTTCTCAAGGTGAGCATTCACGACAGCACGGAGTATCGGGATGAGCACATACACGCCGATCAACATAGGCAAGAACCATAGATGATAGACATATTCACTAATTGAGCCAAGCGTATAAGCAATTGGTTGCTGTGTATAAAATTGCTGCCAAATACGACAAAGCGGATCAAAAAGAAATACGTATAGGAACCACCACGCGAGAAAAACAACGGCTATGCGCAAGATATATTTGCCAAATAATTGCTTAATATCGATGCTCTTATCCGAGCGTAAGAATAGCGCACCGCTTATCATCACGAAAACAGGTACGCCCCAGCGGCATAGGCTGTTATAAAAGACACCTATCGAATATCCGGTAGTATACACATCCAAATACTGATATTGGGATGCGACATGTAGCATAACGACCGCAAAGATAGCTATTATGCGCAGGATATCCATATATATAATTCGCGATGTTGTCATAAACGATTTAATTTAGTTCCGCATTAGTGATAATACAATGGTGATAATGCCACCAATCAAGCGTTTTGACTCCATATACATACTTATCGTCCTCTACGCATTTTAAATTCGAAACTGGGAATGACTCAGTATATCGTTTGGTACGAATCTCTTTCTTTTTTACATTAAGCACCAACGATGCATTGTCCATCTCTTCCTTAGGAACGCGAACTATATAGTATTGCAGCGGTGCAAGATATACATTGGGAGTAATTTCGTTAGCTTCGATACAATGGGCGATGATATTATCGGCATGCTCCGGCATGATGGTAGTTCCCCATGTTTCAGCACCATTTGTGGCGTATCTCGAAAGGTTATAAATAGTCGTCACGTCATAGAAACTGCAATACATATCGCATACATGCTCGTACATAAACTCATTGCGCGTAGGAAGGACATGTTGGATGGTATATTGCAAGCATCCGTCGTATGCCGTATCGGATTTCTGCGTCACGAACTCATGGATGAATGCTTGCTTCTCGACTTTCAGCACATGACGATAGCCATAAACCGAACCAACAAACACACTCATGAGGACGAGAACGATGATAGCAACGGATTTGCTCCGATAGATACGCGGGAGGTAGGTTTGCATGAACTTCACCATCAAGATTGCGTCTATTAAACCGAGAATGGTTAACTGCCATGTACCTTGCATCATACTCATCGCAATCGTGTAAAGTGTGAAAGCAAATGCAAGCGAGGCTGCTAAGAAATAGAGCCAGTTTGATTTGACAAACGCAAAATAATCCTTGCGAATAGCATCTAAGACAGCGCTCAAAAGTCCGATAGCAAGCCAAACGTCCACAAACAGATTATGTTTGCATAATTGGATGGTGCGATAGATAAATCCGCTTATGCCGGTTGCTCCTTCACTTTCAATCCCCACGCGCACAAAGTTACCCGGAGCAAATATTGAAATACACAAACCAATGCCAAAACCAATGATGAGCGCATAGGTGCTTTTGTTGGTTCGACGCAGATTGAATAGGTGATACAAGCAGATAGCACCTCCGATTCCAATACCGAAACTCTCTTGCCAACTGCCGCAAAGTAAACCGAACAAGAATAAGACTATTAGTTTCCATACAGGATAGTTAATGGAATCATCTTTCACGTGAAAATAGACCGCAAGGAAGAACATATATATAGCCGCCGACCAAAGATAATTAATAGTCATGCAAACCGTCCCATAGAACGATGTAGCCATCAGCGGCCAAAAGAGAATTAGCCCCAATACAAGGTACACCAAATCCCCCTTACTTTGTTGCGTTCCACGAATAAGGTACAATAATGAGCATAGCAATACTACATAGGCTAATCCACTCAAGCATAAGAACAAGGTATACAAATCCCAAGCTAATATGGTTTGGATACATACATGAACTAGGAAACGACCATTCACATTCATATACCCATATGCATTAGACCGCAACACCTCACCAAACGAAGATAACACCTCTCCATTAGCCTGATTAAAACGATATGTAAAATCATCTCCGCTTAAAGGATATGATTGGAATGCTAATAGCAGATATAAACAAAAACATATTGCAATACCTACAAAATCTTTTTTTGATAATGATTTAATGAATTCATTCATACTCTGTTTCCGTTATATGTTCGTGCAAAATATACAGGTCGGTTCTTTGTTTCCGTATAAATCCGGCCTAAATATTCTCCTATGATTCCTAGTGAAAGAAGTTGTACTCCACCGAGAAACAAGATAGCGACCATAAGCGAAGGGAATCCTGCGACAGGATCACCCCATACAATTGTCTTAATGAGAATCCAAATAGCATAGAGAAAAGCAATAATAGATATAATAGCACCCATCATTGATGCAAAACGCAATGGAGCGATAGTATATGACATGATACCCTCAATCGCCAAACGAACCAGATTGCGATAACTCATACTGCTCTCACCTGCCACTCGTTCCTGCGTTTCAAAATCAACTGATGCCTTACGAAAGCCAATATAACAGTACATGCCTTTTGTATAACGGCCTTGCTCACGAAGGGTTTTGAGAGCTTCAATACATTGCCTATCCAATAGACGGAAATCGCCTACATTAGGCAATACATCTATACGTGATGATTTAGTAAGTAGTTTGTAGTATGCTAACGAAAGGCGTTTGCGTAACCAACTTTCTTTCCCCCGCGTAATACGTTGTGCATAGACATCATCGAAACCTTCTTCCCACTTAGCTATCATCTGAGGAATAACATAGGGGGGATGCTGGAGATCCGCATCCATGATTACAGTCGCATCACCCGTCACATAATCAAATCCGGCAAGCATAGCAACTTCCTTACCATAGTTACGGCTGAGATCTACATAACAGCAATGATTATCTTTGGCATGAAGTTGCTCTAATACTACTAAGGTATTATCCCTGCTACCATCATTGATGAACAGGAACTCCCAATCATACTTCGCGTTCATATTTGCCACATTGCTCAATGCTTCATGCAACAAAGGCAATGATTTCTCCTCGTTATAACAAGGAACCAATATAGAAATTTTTTTACTCATAGTCTTTTAAAAACCGTTCGAACCAATATAAAATTAATCGGTATCACGCAGCAGAATACCAGCCACGGAGCTATCGTAGCTGAAATACCCATCCACAAGAACAAGTTGAGGAAACCAAGATGTAGCAGATAGTTGATACCATGACTGACCGCAAACCCTACTCCACGCTTCATATTGACAGTCGTCTTGAAGGTATAGTGGGCAGTGAGCCATAGATTGCAACACCAACTAATTGCAAAGCCTATGGTATAAGCCACATTGATCCACAACTCATTTTCAATGGCAATGCCTTTGATGATGGCATAATAAATGCCGTAATGGATAAGCGTTGCCGCCACACCGATGATACAGAAGCGAATAAACTCGCGGATCTTCGGATTAGATACTATTTCCTTAATATACCCCATTTTTCCAGTTTAAACAATACTCTTTCAATAAAATACACAAGACCATACAGATGATGTTTTCGTAACCGATCCATCTGCACGGAATCAAAAGTATGCGCATCATAGTCGGCCAAAACGGCAGGAGATAATAACTCCTCTAAGACTAGACGACGTTCTTGGTTACGGAGTGCGAGATTCGTTTCGCTAATTCCACTCGCATCGAAGATGGTGACATCAATATCTACATATACCGGTTTGACATGTCCGAGGCCAATGGCTTGCAGGAACCATTTCCAGTCAGAGACGATTTTCAAGTTCTCGTCATAGAGTCCATAGGTTTCAAAGAGATCACGTCGGAAATAGCAACAGTCATGGTTCATGGTGCCGGAATAGTAATTACGTAGCGAATACTCCACTTCCCTACTCTTGCCGATGATCTTGCCCGTAGTGTAGTCCTTTTTGATCATGTTGCCGTAGAGGATGGGTATCGATATTTGATGTGTGATGTTTGATGTTTGATGTAATGCAGCCATCATGCGCTCGGTGATATCGGGAGCGGCGAGGATGTCGCCACTATTCAGGATTTGGATGTAATCGCAGAGCGATTCTTGCGATGTATTATGTGTGATGTCTGATGTATGATTTTTATTGACGACACGGCGTTCGAGAGCTATCTCAATGCCTTTATTCATCGCGTTGTAGATGCCTTTATCCGGCTCCGATAACCAAACGACATGAATTCTTTCATTCGTTAACTCGTTCATTCGTTCAACGTTACGAACATACTCCTTGATAACATCCACAGAACCATCGGTCGAACCACCATCGACGATGATGTGCTCGATATCGCGATAGGTCTGCGCGGCTACAGAGGCAAGGGTTTTGCGCAAGCCCTCGGCGTTGTTGAAATTTATGGTGATTACGGATAGTTTCATACTTCTACTTAAATAGAATTATTCCAAAGTGCCTCAATATCGCCTATAAGTTGCTTTGCCATATCAATATAGTCATAATCGGCCTCAGTAGGAACAAATCGGAAGAGGTAACTGTTTTCTGCTTCTTCGATAATATCATAATGGTGTTCTTCTTTCAGCCACTCTATCAAACGAGTCTTATCTGTTACAACGTTCCATCCTTCTTGCCGAATAGATAACTTCACTCCTAAGAGTTTCAACACGACAGGCGAGGAGGCGTGGTAGTCCAGTTCATATTTATTTCCATTATTCAATTCGCCATATAAGATATGATTAAGCATCAGCCACTCGATGTTATTCGGACTATGCTGCGAACTATTCAAGATAACTGCTTCCAACGGACGCAGTTCCTCATCGTCCCAAGCATATATGCCATAAGCAGTATTCTTCATGTTTGCAGAAGCATATTTCGCCATATAATACTGCCATGAAGTAACACTAAACCTTCTTGCTACGGCATGTTTATCTTCCAATATTTGAATTGCGTATATCGCATCCAATATTCCCTCTTGATTGATACGGTTTGCGTTGTCAATCAGGAAATCCGACCAATCAGAAGACCGATGCACCATATAACGACGAATCACCTTACCAGATGAGTTCATCCACTTCTCATATTGTCTGTAATCCAAATTAGGCCATAGCAGATTTCGGCGTAATTTGCCAAAATCCTGCTCACTATTATTGCCGAACAACGATTCAAAGTGACTCAGTTTTTGCAACAGCACATCCGGAGAAAGTCCGTCCTTGTTGTAGTGATTATAGAACAGACGCAACGAACCTTGCAGGTACGCATGGTTCTCATATCGAAGCAGTTGTTCATACTTATCCGAAGAATAATTTTCTTCTTTCTGTATCTCCTCCTCACAAGCGGTAGAAATAAAGGTATGCGCACTGCCTTTTAGCAAACATCCGTTATTATAAATCACTTCCTGCACATCACGGAAGAAACCGAGAAGCATATCATATCGTGCACTATTGGCACGAGTATTAGCAGTGACCAAGTTGCGAATAACTCGCAAACTCTTACGACACACATCCTCTGTTTTGTGCTCACACTCCAATTCAATGATAGCATACAGATACACTAATTCAGGGGCGGACAACTCCCTATCAATAGCTAAATGCAGAATCGGTTTACGGTTTTGCTCTTGCTGCCAAAACAAACGAATTTTATCTGACTGCCCGACAATATCATTGTTGTAATAAAAATAGTGCTCCCACTGCTCAATTATGTCTTTGTGATGAATCTGCACTATGGTATTAAACAAGGTCATCCATGCGTTAATGATTTCACCATCCTTGGTCATTTCTTCAATTTGTGCCGGACGATTCTTTTTAGTTTCTAATCTGTGACGGAAGAGCAGCAGACGGAATATATTGTTGAACAGATTCATATATCCCCTATCAGCCTTAACCTGACTCTTATTAGAATGGTCATTAGCAGCCACATAAGACCACACAACATCCATCCAATCGTTATCAATCTTTCTTGCTAACTCATACCTTAGATCTTCTGACACGAGACCAACTGCGTGCTCCAAATCGGATTTGAAAATCTCGAATTCGGTCAATGGTTTGCCGCGAGCATTCATTTTGATATACAAATCGTCCGTCAGATGAAAATGCTCTAATGACAGGGCGTAGAATTGAATATAGTCATTGGTTGTAAGCTTTGCCCACAAGTCCTCTATGGGTTGCTCCCGATACTGACGTTCTATTTCGCCCAACACATTGAGCATGGAAGTGATGGTCGGGTCAGCAGAATAATCGGGTCTGAATTTTGGAGAATCTTCTATTAACTTTCTTATCGAATTATCTGAAGTATATCGGTCAATCAAGATCCGACGAGTGTCATTCAACAACTCATTGCAAAAATCAGTAGCCGTCTGCCGCGTTTCATAACGAAAACGATTAAGGAAAGCGACTTCCTCGTCGGCTACATCCGCTTGTACCACACTCGCATAGAAATAAAGCAGGAACATCGTCGTCAGGCGTTGCTGCCCATCTAAAGGAATCAGCCCATCAGCACTTTCATCGCTATTCACATACGAAGCACTATACACAAAATCAAAGACTTTAGGCTCCTCCTCACGCACAGCAGCAAACATACTCTGCAACATATCTTGAAGCAGTCGTTTCGTCCTTTCATCTTCCCTGCCGTACACGTAGTCACGTTGCACCTTAGGAATGATAATCACGGGCTCTTCCTGCAATAGGCGAAAGAATGTAGTCAGTTTACCGTTATCATTCATACTCCTGCCCTCCTTCTCTTAGAATATATGGTTGCAACACGTCTCTTATAGCCTCTGCATAGTGAATGCGGTCGCGTTCACTCCAATAAAACTCCTGTTGCACGCTGAAATTGTCTGCGGTCTTATTGTAATATTTCAAGAACACCTTACGTGTACATGGAGGAATATAAACACCATCGGCATCCAGTTTCTTGATTCTCTGCCGTTTAACCTCAAACACAGAATTACTTACAGAGGAGTTGATCTCTCTGCTCAATAGTGCCATATTGGAGATATCATGCGTCATGGTAGGTATGCCTTCTTCCGTTTTTATCAGCGCATTAAAATAGGTCAAAACCTTGTCGAAGATTAAGGACAAGTCTTCGAAAGTATATTTATTTCGACTGGTGTCAAATTTCTCCTTTTCAAGCGTGAAAGCGTCATAGACTTCTTTAAAATGTGGCTCGTCACCAAAACGTAGTTCCAGATTGTCTAATGCGCGTTTATTCTCATCAAACCAAACAAACCATTTTTCTTTCTGACTATGATCTATTCGTTCGGAGTTCTGGGCATGTATATGTTCTAATGTCCATTCTTGTTGCTTATAACGATCAAAATCAAACCGTTCTTTGGCTTTAAGCGATGTCTCTACATTGAACAAGAACAATACTCGCTTCAACAATTTATAGTTGTCCAAATAGTTATATAGAAGGATCTTTCCGCTTTTTTTGTTGTCATGGATGGCATCAAAGATACGTTTTTCTACATCTTCCTTAAATAGAGACTTTGACTTCTGAGTCGCATTTTCCAATAGATCTGCCAATACAGTTGCACCCAATTCGGTAGTAAGAAATCCTATGCGATGGTAGTACTCGTCATCTTCATACCAAGCCCTGAGAATGGAGAAATAGTGCTCTACTTTCAGCCATAGCTCCCATAGATTGTTTTCTCCTTTTCCAGAAACCATCTTTTCCATCGCAATATACGTGTATAGGTTATCCGATTCGTCTGCTCTTCGATGGGTGATAAGATCGAAAAGATATTCTATTCGGCAATCATAAGTTTTAGCCTTGGAATCTTTGGTAGTAGTTATTTCCTGTTTTATAAACGACCAGAATGATGGTTGTTGTAATTGATGCTCTATCAAATCCCATTGTTCAATTATATGCCCTTGCTTACGCACTTTTTCTCGCTGTTGGACATCGTTGCGCGACTCTTTCTTGAAGTGGCGGAGCATTTCCTCGCCGCAGGGATATTTAGCTGAATCGGACAGAAACATCGCACGGACGAGTTCGGCATTATTGAGCGACACTTTTTTGTCGTTCAGACGTTTGAACATTTCCATCGGCAGACTTCCGTCACGCAGTTCATACCAAATGACCTGAACGGATTTCTTCGCTTCAGGCTGAACGAAGTCCTCGCTGAATACCTTTTTGAACGTACTGATGTTTATCTCGCGACTGAAACCGGTATGAGCTGTTTTGCCAAACCAAGCTAATATCAGATTAGCCGCCTGTAATATATGCCATGAATCAATATCTAAATCGGCAGTCATATCCAAATAGACTCGATAACTATTATCATCTCCCTTATGAAGTTTTAATTGAGAGAACAGCTGTCCTAAATCTTTTCGGGTCATATAGTAGATACCGAAAGCTAAATTGAAATCGTCATCAAATAGCGAAAACAGAGCCAACAAAATGCGTACGGTGGTTAGCCGTTGCTGACCATCTACCACTTCATACCAGCGATTGTTGTCAAAGTTAGAATGGAGATCATACTTTATTATTTCATCTATGGACAGTTCCTTAACAACAATGGGTTGCAAGCAATAAAAATCACCTTGATTTTCTTCTTTGCCGTAAAAGAAACGGCACAAATCCTCCAATAGTTGTTTTACTTGTACTTCACTCCATCTATACCCACGCTGATAATCGGGAATAAAGAAGTTTTTCCCGCACAAGTCAGGAATAGCATACCGCGCTAAAATATTGTTTGATTCTAAAGGTGTCATAATCTTCATTTCTTACTTTTCACTATAATCCCCGAGCAGTTATTCTTCAATAAAAGTCCGTTATGCATTCGTTTTTTACCGGTATGAGCATTAATACATCATTTATTCGGTCACTTATTAATAATACGGGAAAAGGTTTCATAAGTCGTACTTCGCAATGAATGCATCTATATCAGAAAACATTGCTCTTATATCCTTCAACTTTTCCTCATCCCAGTTCCACCATTGGATACGTTGCATAGCGGCAATTTGAGCTTCAGAGAGGCGATAACGTTTAATTTCTATAGGACATCCTACGGCCACAGCATAAGGGGGAATATCTTTGCTGACTACAGAACCTGCGCCGATTACGGCGCCATCACCAATCGTTACACCATCCAATACCGTCACATTGGCTCCAATAAAGACGTCATTACCGATTGTTACGGGTTTATATTCAGCTATTTTGCCCCTATAGAACATCGGATGTGTACTGATACCATCTGTAGGATGAATTCCCAAGCCGCAGCAGAAATTTGGTCCAATGGAGCAAAATTTACCTATTGTAGTGTTTGTCACTTGTGCATTCTTTGCAAAATAGGAATAATCGCCTAACTGCACATTATGCAGATAGTATGGAGCAGCGGCATAGGCATCTTTGCCTATAGTCGTACTGCTGCGTTCCGAGCGCACCAAAGAGAAGCCGGTAGTTTTATCAGCAGGGATAATCGGATCATGCAACCATCTCCCCAATAATTTCTGAATATAATACTTAAGCGATTTCATTTCCAAAAACAAAGTATATTTTTCATTTTAGCAATCAATGCTTTTCGGCGGCGTTTATTATACCATCGACCTTGGTAAAACGCATATATTTCGTGAGTTGCTAGTTTACTTTCGCGGATAGGAATGCGCTTCACTCTTACCATGTCAACTGGCACTACATCAAATTTGTTAGTTTTATAACAATTAGAAGCTAATTCGTCAAAACCGATATTATTGGTAAGCGACTTCCCCGGGAAAAGAGTTAATCCTCTTCGCTCTAACAACACAGCATGCCATTTTATGAACCAAGTATTCAATGTGCCTCGATAATTGTCATATAACTGCTTCTGCAAATGATTTCCTACCGTATTAAACTCATCCCATCGGTTCTCCCATTTATGATAAAGTTTAGCAGCGTCATCGTCATAGTATTGCCATGCACGTTTCCATGTAGCCCAACCTCCTCCTGGGTATGGCATCTCATAGAAGAATGTTTTGGGCAACGGCAATCGATGCGGCCACATATATCCGGATATGTGCATCACCCGTTCGTCATCTTTGTATAGTTCCAGCGCCTCATTCATAAATTGGAGGAATCCTGGAGAAGTTATGACATCATCCTCCAAAGTAATAATCCGTCCATATCGATTCACTATCTCGGTAACGGCACCAACAATATTGGCTTTCAGACCTACATTATGGGGGCGTTCAATCACAGTAACACTCTTAAAACCATCGGCAGCATGTGCGACACGACGATTGTCGGCAATACGGCGTAGTTGCTCTTGCGAAGCAGTCGCTTTAGCGCCATCGCAATAAATGAACAAGTCTGACTGATCTGCCAACTTGTTTTTCGACAATGCATCCAACGTCTGCTGTAGATGACTTGGACGGTCGTAAGAAAATATAACGATGGGGGAAATATTCATGATACAATTATACCTCCCAAATAAGCTTAGTTAATTCATATATGAGTTTACTGCGGTCCGTCAAGGCATTTTCATCGAACGTAGAATAAGGCTTAAAGTTGACCCCTGTTTGCTTTAATAGTCTTTCATTAAATGAATCAAAATCCTTGTTTGCGTGATAAAAGTCCTCACATAGAGAGTGACCAAGAATGAAACCATTGCTGTAAGTTTTAAGCTTATCGACAAAAAGTTCATTGCTAGAACTTAAATTATTCTTGCCTTTTAGTAAGAGTAATCCTCCCAATAGATTTCGTTTAGCATTAAAGTCATCTTCGTCTATAAAATAGGACTTATTTTCATCATTAATCGACAAGATATGTTCGATATGATAGCCATTAGTGGGGCCCGTCTTAGTAGAAACATACATGACATCATTCTGCATATGAGTATTGGATTGTTCGCAAATATACTGTTCTATACGAGCAAAGAAATACCGCAAAAAATGTTGGCTTAAATCGCCATATGCTCGTTTGGAGAATTGGGAATAATCCAGTAATGGTATCTGTGTCTCTGTTGATGATTCAATATTCCGTCGTTTTGCAATCGCATCGCGAAGAATAGCATCATAATACGAACGATACTCCGATATATCTGCATCACGTAAGTCGTGATTGAGACGATAAATATATGTCTGAAAATCGTTACTATTATATACGTTATTGAGGATTAACAGCATCCACAAACGGTCGGTTTCCTTTGCTATTATTGCAATCTTCTCATCTTCACGTATATCATTGATAGTGCAAGCTGCAAGGATATTCTGTACATGGGTATTAAAGCCATTAATGTCACTACAATATTTAAGGTACTCATTCTGTTTGCGAGAAACCTTAGCATATAGCCCTGTATAATACGGTAGTTCAATGTTTATAAATTTTTTTATATTATCAATGTTATTTATATCGCTACGTCTAAACTCTAGATGTTGAGCGATATCGTTATTTTCAAAAATATATCGGTGATATAAACCATTAATTGGAGTTTCTACAGATGCATTACTCTTATGGACAAACTTGGCTTTTAAATAATCTCGAAAGAAATCATCTTGATGTCCTTGTATTTGTGATAGAGCCTGATCCCACTTAATAGAGTAAGCATCAGACTCTCCCTTATTGAGCATACCTATTAATTTTCCCTTTAATATCTCGAATGGTTTCAAGTCTTCTCCACGATCGTTAATCACCTCAAATACCATAGGAGTATCATCCTTGTTGATTGAGAGTTCGACAAGGACAATACAGTCCAAAAAATACGAGATAAATGTATCTAATTTACGTTCGTCCAATGCCTTGTTATCAAAATAACGACTTATATCCTTATATCTCCCAACAAGATTTTCCTCTGTAGCATTTTTGAATGGTAAAGTATAATCTTCCTCATGCAGGATTGACTGCATTACGTCCTTACGCTTATCATTATCTAAGCAAAAGATTTCGCCACTATACTTATCTTTCGCATAAATACAATCCTTCAAGGCATCTTTTAAGTTTGCATTATTTGTAAGGTGAAATAATTTTGTTGCAATTAATGTTAGTGTAGTTAAGCGTTGTTGACCATCCACTATGTACACCTTGCCATCTTCCTCGTTTGTGATAAAAACATTAAGATAATACCAGTTATATAATCCGATAGTTTTAGGAGATAAATCATAACCCTTAAACTGAGCATACGATAATTCAAAAGCGTAGAATATATCTTGAAGAAGAATTTCTACCGTTTCCCTTTTCCACACATATTCTCGTTGATAGAAGTCAACGTAATATGTTTTTTGTTTCAAGCAAGATTCTACTGATTGTTTGTCTGGAGTGATATCTTTAGCTGCCATATTAGTTTTTAATTACAAGTTTATTATTGTGTGTGATTAATTTAATATTGCTTGTAAACGATAAATGGTTTAACTATCAAGATTATAATGTTTCATTATAAAACCGAAGCATGTCCTTAAGCATCTCATCGGTATAATAATTCATGACATTACCTTGAGGCGTAAAAGTTAGCTCGCCAAATAACACTTTTCCCTCTACCTCGTACAGATCCACGCGACAATAGGGGAAATCCTTGCTAAGTATTTGCGCAATTTCCAGCATGCGCTTATAGCACTGAGGCTTTGGTATCTCGCGGCGTTTAGGATGCCTTGCAGGAAGAATGCCATCGGTCAAATGCCAATCTATATCATAATGGTCTAATTGATAACTATGCTCGCCTATACTTCTATCGTAAACGACCAAACACCCATATACTTGCCCATGCATACAATGGAATTTATAGTCATTTAGTGAGATTGCGTCCAAGCTATCAAGGTATTTGGTAATTACTAATTTGTGTGGAATATTGCTATACTGCCATTCACTTGATGACAAACCAAAATCAGTAATAGCCATCCATTCATCAAACTGCTTGTGCCATTTTTCGATGTTTACTATTTCTTTCGCCTTATCCTTGCAAATCCAGATATGGCCACAGCCAAAGTTAGACTGAATCACAAATTGGTTCGGCAGTTTATCAAAATCTATTTGATCAAACGAGTCATAAACGCCATACGACGGGATGAGGATCTCTTCGAGTCCTTTGCTTGCCACATACTCACGCACCCGATATTTGTCCGCGCATTGCACACGGAGTTTGTGCTGGATTGGATCTTTATATGCCTCCAGACTCAGTTTCATCAGTTGATGGTTCATATCCTGCGGATGACAGAGGTTTAAACGTTTGCCTAACCAGTTCTCGTAGAACATCTTCATATGCGTTTTTAGGCAGTGGCGCGCAATAAAGACCGAAAGCTTATGGTTATTCATTATTGGACGAATAAATTTTCGTCGAAGGAGTATATAATAATGTTCAAGTGATTTCATATTTAGTTATCAGCAATTAAATTTCATAAAAGTTTGCAATGCAAGTGCAAATCTGTTCTACTTGTTCCATCTCCAAATCATAGAAAAGCGGAAGGCGAACTAAAGTATCCATATATCGGTCGCACTCCGGCAGGGCACGTCCATCATGTTTATTCTTATAAAACTCGCTACTGTGAAGACTGAGATAATGGAATACCGCTTGGATATCATGCTCTTTGAGATATTTAATCAACGCTGTTCGTTTCTCTAGATTCGGCAAGAGGAGGTAGAACATATGAGCATTGTTCGTTGCATAATCAGGAATGTCCGGTAATTGGAAATACCCCTTTTCTGCAAGTGGTTTTAACAACTCATAATATTTGTTCCAGAGTTGTTTGCGTTTCGCTTGGATCTCATCCAAATTCTCTAACTGAGCCCAAAGGAAGGCTGCATTGATCTCTGCCGGTAAGAAACTCGAACCCATATCCACCCAACCATACTTATTTACTGCACCGCGGAAGAACTCGGCACGGTTGGTGCCTTTCTCCCAAAGGATTTCTGCTCTCCTTATGAATCGCTCATCATTTACCACCAATAATCCTCCTTCTCCTCCAGCTGTGATGTTCTTGGTTTCGTGGAAGGAGAAAGCTGCCAAGTGGCCGATGCCGCCGAGGGGAACTTTGTTTCCCTCGGATGTGTTATGTTTTATGTGTGATGTGTGATGCTCTTCGAGCAATGTATTATGTGTGATGTTTGATGTGTAGTAGCTGTCTATGGCCTGCGCTGCATCTTCTACGACGAGGAGATTATGGCGATTGGCAATCTCCATAATACGATCCATATCGCATGCTACTCCGGCATAGTGGACAGGGACGATGACTTTGGTGCGAGGGGTGATGAGCGCTTCGATAGCGTCCGCATCGAGATTCGGATTACGCTTCATACTATCAGCAAAGACGACCTTTGCTCCTTCGCGCAGGAAGGCAAGAGCCGTGCTGACGAAGGTATAACTCGGGATGATCACTTCATCACCGGGTTTGAGGTCACACAGCATCGCACACATCTCCAGTGCGTCTGTGCCACTCGTCGTCAACAGACATTTCTTAAAGCCATAACGTTCCTGAAAGAAAGCTTGACATTTCTTAGTGTACTCTCCGTTACCCGATAGGTGCCCTATCATAACGGCTTGGTACATATAATGCGCCTCTTTACCTGTGAGGTGCGGACGATTAAAATCTATCATAGTTTAACTTTTTTATCACTTTGGTATATCATATAACCGCTACGATCACCACTACAGGTTACCGAAGATAACGTTTGTCTTGTCCGTTCATAAGCTACAATGCATGATGGTGGTTGTTGGAAATAAAGATCTAAATATCCTGTTTCAGAACACAAGAAATAGACACCAGAATATTTATTGATAGTACGAACGGGAGGAGTAAACTCACCTAATGCCACCTCAATTACTCCTCGCAAGAAATCATATCCTGTGCTCAATTGTACCAAATCACTACCAATAAAATCGCCGCCCATACGTGCACCTATCTCCATCACGTAGATCCGCCCGTTTTCTGTGATGCGATACTCAGAATGAGAGGCACCATTGGTTACCCCAAGAGCCGTGAGTGCTCGATTGGTTAAATTATATATCTCATCATACTGCTCCTTCGTCAAGTCAGCAGGCTGATGATGAGCTATCTCCACAAAGTGCGGTGCTTCCGTCGTTACCTTATCCGTAATCTGCAGCGGATAATGGATGCCCTGGTACGATATGAACTCCACACTGATCTCCGTACCCTCAATAAACTGCTCTACGATAGCTTCGTGCTTAAACGAATACTCCTGCGCTGCCTTAATAGCCGGAAGCAAATCTTCTTCTCGCTCCACTTTCACTACTCCGAGACTTCCGGATCGATCGCTCGGTTTGACGATGAGTGGTAAAGGTGATAGGTTATCGGTTATAGGTGATTGTTTTGTAATGCACCAATATTTGGGACACGGAACATTCGCCACAGCAAAGGCATTGCGCATGAGAATCTTGTTATTTGCTTTGAGCGAACTCTCATAACTATTCCCCACCAATCCCATCTGCTCCGCTACATAGGCTACTGTCGGAGCAGCGGTATCGGACGCAATGGTGCAGATACCATCTATCTGCTCTTTCTTGCATATTTCGAGGATATGCTCCTTCTCCACGATGGATATGGGATAGAACGTATCCGCTACATCCTTGCATACCGCACCTTCTGCCCAGGCAAAACAGATGGTTCGGATACCCATCTCCTTTGCACGCTGCACTACCGGCAATTGCAAATAACTCGCTCCTATGATCGCTAATGTCTTCATTTATGACAATGCTTTTACAATCTCCAAATTACGTTTATACATCTCTTCTTTTGAATACCATTTCCGAAGCACCGTTCGATTAGTATCGATATCCTTTTGTTTCATCGGAGCAAAAGCATCCTGATTCTTGCGATTCAGGTCGCGCTCTATCGAATATATCTTGCAACCGATGCGATTAAAATAGTCATACGAAGCACATTTCTCACTTAGATAGACTCTCATACCGAGCCAGAGACCTGTGATGATATTACCTTGTGCTGCCGGTTGAGTATAGCCAATAATCATTGTTGAGCACGAGAGCATGAGCGCATTGTATTCATCGCGAGGCATATAGTCAGTCAAAGCAAGGAGACGATTTCCAAACATCCATCTACCAACTTTTATCACCAGATTACGTATCCATTGGTCTCCATAACTCAAAGGTATGATAATTTTACTATCACTTAGGCTACGAGCCAAACCACTTTTTTGTAATCTCCACAGCACATCAAGATGATTGTTTTTTATGGCAGATGAATTACCAATCAGCACATTATTGCCACTACACTGCTTACCAGCCATAGCCCCTATCGTCTCCTGAATACTATAATAATTATACCATAAATGCTCACAGCGGCATCTTGCAAGTGTTTTACCCAGCATATATTCCTCGTGCGCATCGGTTAAGCAATAATCAATGCGATTGAAGAGTGAAAGCGGTATCTCCCAAGCAGTACTTACCTTTATATTCTTTTTGCGTTCATGAAGCCTATTAGCGAATCGCGTGATGGGTGCTAAGAAGAGATTATAATATTCTTGCCGTGAATATATCTCCCCTCCCCAAAATACCCATGCCACTTTCACATTCTTTGGCACTTTTTGCAGAATCGGAGTCTGCCATCTTCCCCAAAACATGCCATGAAATATTATTCCTGTATATTCACCTAAACGATTCAACAATTCTTTAAACTCAGGGCTATTCTGCCTAACAATCGTACATTTATCAATCAGTTTGACATGCTCCATTATGTTATTCGACGGAACAAGCACAAACTCCGACTGCATTTCCGGAGCCGAGAACTGCGCTATCGCATAATCGGTAAACTTTTCGTCTGTCAACAGATGGAGTATCATAACCTATTTAATAATTGCCTTGCAGCCATCAAAATAGTTAAATCCCCAATCGTTTGGCCAGACGGTGATGGGTTTGTCTTTGTACGAGACTACTTCAAAGGTTAACGAATTATAGACAGCATCGAAGAGATTCCAAGAATTAATCATCGGTTCCGCACTGACCCAGAAATTCATCTTATACGCGCCGAGCTTGAGATTCAAATGACGAAGCGTCACTTCCATCTCAAACTCGTTCTTGTCAACAGGGATATCAAACACCTCGCTGCAAGTTAATCCCACGCGATTGTCCGTAAGTATATCGTCAACCAGGGTGTTAAGACAGATCTTCTTAATGGACGAATCATGACGAACAACGCGAACACGATAAACCTGATCGTCCGTTGAGTCCACCTTGTAGGGGGTTAAACGCTCAATCTCAGTAATCTCCAACTGACGAGACGAGCAGTCCTTATACGGACGATAGGGCTTCAGTTCGTCGCCGCTCAGTTTAGCTCGATCGCCTACCTCTCCGGCATTGCCATTAAGATAAAAATCAACCACTTTATTGATGTTATTATCCCGATACTTGACTTGTCCATACTCCAACACCACTCCACTGGTACAGAGATTACGAATACTTGCCATATTATGACTGACAAACAACACCGTTCTACCTTCACCGGTGGAGACGTCTTTCATCTTGCCGATGGCTTTCTTTTGGAACTCGGCATCGCCGACGGCTAATACCTCATCTACCACCAATATTTCCGGCTCCAAGAAAGCGGCTACAGCGAAGCCCAGACGGACAGTCATGCCGGAACTGTAACGCTTGACGGGGGTGTCGATATAGCGCTCGCAGCCGGAGAAATCGATGATTTCATCCAGCTTGCGGTCAATCTCCCGGCGGGTCATACCAAGGATAGCGCCATTCAGATAGATATTCTCACGACCGGTCATTTCCTGATGAAAACCCGTGCCGACTTCCAGCAATGAGCCTATGCGGCCATGAGCACGGATAGTGCCGGTGGTGGGGCCAGTGACGCGGCTCAGGAGTTTCAAGAGGGTCGATTTGCCGGCGCCGTTCTTACCGATGATGCCGACGACATCGCCTTGCTCGACCTTGAAGTCGATGTCGCGCAGCGCCCAGACGTACTCGGAGTTGCCTTTCGATGCACGGTCGTTGGTCTCGCCGATCTTGAGATACGGATCCTCTTTGCCGAGGACGTTGGTGATCCAGAAGCGGCGAATATCGTGGCTCAAGGTCTTGGTGGAGACCAGGCCGAGGCGGTATTGCTTGGATACGTGGTTGAATTCTATTGCTGTACTCATTCTTTTGTATATTTTCTTTTAGTTTGTAAATCAAAAACGCGGCAGCACGACACTATGTGTCTAATGCAAATATCTAATTGCTTGTTCGTAAGCAAGCTTCCAACAATCACTT
>OCTW011590003.1_pt1 | contig 22773 bp, 18 predicted proteins | sample 1539671 | NCBI WGS metagenome assembly OCTW01 (sample SAMN02144230, study PRJEB22623) | gut metagenome | biome: sheep rumen | host: Ovis aries | place: New Zealand
ATCATGTTGTTGTGCATCCAGTAGGTGACGGGTTGTTTGCCGTTGGCCGCTACGCTCTGCGCGATTTCCGACTCGTGGTGCGGGAACATGAGGTCCATGCCGCCGCCGTGGATGTCGAATGTTTCACCCAAATATTTGCAGCCCATCGCCGAACACTCCATGTGCCAGCCCGGGAAGCCGTCGCTCCAAGGCGAAGGCCAGCGCATGATGTGCTTCGGCTCGGCTTTTTTCCATAGGGCGAAGTCGACGGGGTTGTGTTTCTCCTCCTGGCCGCTCAGTTCGCGCGTGGTGTTGAGCATTTCCTCGAAGTTGCGTCCCGAGAGGATGCCGTAGGGGTGCTCGCGGTTGTATTTCTCGATGTCGAAATACACCGAGCCGTTCTCGACGTAGGCATAGCCGTGGTCGAGGATTTTCTTCACCATCTCGATTTGCTCGATGATGTGGCCCGAGGCGTGCGGCTCAATCGAGGGACGCAGCACGTTCAGCTTGTCCATCGCGGCGTGGTAGCGGTTGGTGTAGTATTGCGCCACCTCCATAGGCTCCAGGTTTTCGAGGCGGGCTTTCTTCGCGATTTTGTCTTCACCTTCGTCGGCATCGTGCTCAAGGTGGCCCACGTCGGTGATGTTGCGCACATAGCGGACTTTGTAGCCGAGATGTTGCAAATATCTGAAAACCAAGTCAAAAGTGATGGCTGGGCGGGCATGGCCAAGGTGGGCGTCACCATAGACGGTCGGGCCGCAGACGTACATGCCCACATGTGGGGCGTTCAGCGGCTTGAAAGGTTGCTTGCAGCGCGCAAGGCTGTTGTAAATATATAAGGTGTTGTTCATTTTTTGGATTTTAATATTTGCGGCAAAGGTACAAAATAATGTGAAACCCTTGCATTTCGGAAAAATGTTTATATTTGCGGGCGGAAATGATATGGTTTTATGGCAAATGTTATGGCAGATATAAGGCAACTTGCGGCAGAAGTGGTTCCGACGGGAAGCGAGGCATGGCTGTATGGCTCTCGCGCTCGAGGTACCGCCAATGTATATTCCGATTGGGACATACTCCTGATTCTGAACAAGGAAAAGCTCACGCAATCGGATTACGATAATGTGAGTTATCCTTTTGTGCTGTTGGGCTGTGAGTTAGGTGTGGAAATCAACCCTATCATGTACACCGAAGAGGAATGGCAATCTTACCGTGCCACACCGTTTTATGAGAATGTCCAACATGACGCAGTAGATTTGTTGCGATGACACCGGAAGAGAGAACAATATTGGTTAATATGCAAGTCGAGAGGGCGCAAAGGTTTCTGGGCCAAGCCGACGAGATGATGACCATGGGCTATTCCGACATGGCTGTCAATCGGTATTATTATGCCTGCTTCCACATCGTCCAAGCCCTTTTCATTCGAAAGGAAATTGTTGCTCACACCCATTCTGGCATGTTGACACAGTTTAGCAATCACTTTGTGAGAACGGGACGGGTGCAGTTGGAAGACGGAAGTTTTCTTGCTCGATTGTTTCAACTGAGGCAAAAGGCTGATTACAATTGCGCCTATGACATTTCAAAGGAAGAAGCTCTGTCGCTCAAGGAGCCGACACATAACTTTATAGGGAAAATAAACAGTTTGATTAACGAATAAGTAATAAGAAGAGAACAAAAACAAATCCAGACATATCATCAGATAGCACTTGTTGCTGTCCTTGACATCCAATTTTCCACAAGTCCCCGATTTGCGGGGGCAACTCTTCAAGGGCAAGTAAACAAATGCCGTACATGGTACGGCGTGGAATACTTGTTAGAAGAGTGGGCGTGGAAACCCGGATGTCAAGCAAGGAATTGATTCCACGCTGTTTTTTTATGCTCAAACGAAACGATTAACTCATAATAATAACAAATTAAAACTTACAGAGATGAAAAAAGTATTTATCATTGCATTGATGCTATTCTGTGGAATGGCAAGTGCACAGAACTATCTCCACCTCAACATTACGGAGATTGAAAACCAACAGACTTTCGATTTCTGCACAACTGAATATGACAGTGTGCTGATTGAAAAAGAACAAGGTTGCAACGTCTTTTCGTGGCGAGTGAGACTCAACAATGGAGAAGCTTCCGTTTTCACGACCGATGTACTAACTCTGATTCCGGGGACTGATACAGAGAACTATGAAGTTGAATATCAGTCAGGCTGTGGGATTAATTATAGGGGGTTTTATGTAAACTTTTTCACATTTCCCCTTCATAATCCATGGTGGACAGACAATTATATTTGGAAGCGCGAAGGCGAAAGTGTGACACTTTATGGAGGTCCCGATGGTTACGACACAGAATGGTCCACAGGGTCAACTAATGATGTTATCACTGTGACCGAGCCAGGAATCTACTGGGTTCACATCTACAACTATTGTGGAGAACTATGGGATACCATTCAAGTTTGCAACTGCGTGGAAATCTACCGCGCCGGCGTAGATCCTGCCACCAACAAGAACCGAGTTCTTTGGCAGACTACTCCTGAACAAGCAGCGTACATTAGCAATGTGAAAGTTGAGCGCGACGGTATGGTCGTTGGAACAGTGCCCTATTTGGACGGTCAGTTCCTTGACAACATCGGTAGCGAGAACGCAGCCCGTATCTACCGCATCACTGGCATTACGGATGAAGGCACAGAATGTCCTTTGCCGAGTTATCAGTTTGGCACGTTCAACACCATCATTTCGCCCGACATTGCCAATCCTAGCCTCATGAACTTCACGTGGGAAGACCCCTTCATCGAAGAGGGTTTGCCCTATTCTATTGTGGCCTACCGTATCGGCAGGTTCAACGAGAGCACAGGCGAGTTTGTCGCCATCGACCAGCTCAGTGCCCAAGTCCATATCGGCAAGTACAACATGGACTTGTTCGAAGGTGATTATGGCATCGTGGCTGCCGTGTTCAGCGACGCGAAGAATCGCGACTACGAGGAGCTGGCCTTCTCTAATCGCTCCGACAGCGGAATCGTGGGTGTTGGCGAACAAAACAACGAGACCTTCGGCATTTATCCGAATCCCTCCAAAGGCCGTTTCACGATTGAAGGCTCGGGCACGATGACCGTCACCAACACCCTCGGGCAAACCATTTTGACACAAGAAATCGACGGAAAGGCCACTGTGGAATTGCCGCGCGGCATGTATTTCGTGAAATTGGGCGAGGCCACTCGGAAGGTTGTGGTGGAATAATCACTGTTTCCCATGATTCACACAGTTCTGCGTGAAATAACGAACGCAATCCCCCAGCCTTCGGGTTGGGGGATTTTTTTTTCGCACAATTCAACAATCGAACCTGAAATCCGCACCAATCGAAATTTCCAGAGAAAATCGTTCCAACCTATCAATCCTTTTCGTACCTTTGCGCCCAAAGTTTAACCTAAAAACATTAAATCAATGTACGCAAATTTTCAAGAGTATCTGAAGAAGGAATTGGCTCAGATTGAAGCCGATGGCCTTTATAAACATGAACGCATCATCGAGAGCGCCCAAGGCGCCGAAATCATGGTTGGTGGCAAGGTGTGCCTCAACTTCTGCGCCAATAACTACCTCGGCCTCGCCGACAACCCCGAACTGATCCAAGCCGCCAAGGACGGCATGGATGCCCGTGGCTACGGTATGGCTTCGGTCCGCTTCATCTGCGGCTGCCAAGACCTCCACAAGAAGCTGGAGGCCAAGATCGCTGAGTTCTTCGGCACGGAAGACACCATTCTTTATGCCGCTTGCTTCGATGCCAACGGTGGTGTGTTCGAACCGCTGCTCGGTCCCGACGATGCCATCATCTCCGATGCTTTGAACCACGCTTCCATCATCGACGGTGTGCGCCTCTGCAAGGCCCAGCGCTTCCGCTACGCCAACGCCGATATGGCCGACCTTGAGAAGCAACTGCAAGACGCTCAAGCTTGCCGCTTCCGCCTCATCGTCACCGATGGCGTGTTCTCGATGGATGGCAACGTCTGCCCGCTCGACAAGATCTATGAATTGGCCCAGAAGTACAACGCCATGGTGATGGTCGACGAAAGCCACTCCGCTGGCGTGGTGGGTCGCACGGGTCGTGGTGTCACTGAGCACTACAACCTCCGTGGCAAGATCGAGATCCTGACCGGTACCCTCGGCAAGGCCTTCGGTGGCGCCATGGGTGGTTTCACCACGGGCCGCAAGGAAATCATCGACATGCTGCGTCAACGCAGTCGTCCGTACCTCTTCTCCAACTCGATGGCTCCGGGCCTCGTGGCCGCTGGCATCCGCATGTTCGAGATGATGAGCGAAACCAACACGCTGCAAGACAAGCTGCACGCCAACACCGAGTACTTCATCAAGAAGATGACCGAGGCCGGCTTCGACTGCAAGCCTTCGCAATCGGCCATCTGCGCCGTGATGCTCTACGACGCCCCGCTGTCGCAGAAGTTTGCCGCCAAGTTGCAGGAAGAAGGCATCTTCGTCACCGGATTCTACTATCCTGTGGTGCCGAAGGGCCAGGCCCGCATCCGTGTGCAGGTGAGCGCCGCCCACGAGCGTGAGCACTTAGACAAGTGCATCGCTGCCTTCGTGAAGATTGGTAAGGAACTGGGAGTGTTGAAATAATGAGGAATTAGGAATGAGGAATGCTGAATGTCGCAACGCGACGCTGGGCTTCGCCCCCATTCAGCATTCCGCATTCAGAATTAAACAAGGATATTACAATGAAGAAAATACTTATTGTTGGTTCCGGCGGACAGATCGGAACCGAATTGGTGAAGAAACTCCGTGCGACTTACGGTAACGACAACGTGGTTGCCTCCGACCTCCGTCAGCTGACGGGCGACATCGTCGAGAACGGTCCTTTCGAAAGAATCGACTCGACGCAAATCATGCAAATCGTCGACGTGGTGAAACGCTACAACATCGACACCATCTATAACCTCGCCGCCATCCTTTCGGCCACAGCCGAGAAGAACCCCATGCTGGGCTGGAACGTCGGCATCGGCTCTTTGGTGAATTGCCTTGAAACGGCGCGCATCTTCAATTGCGCTGTCTTCACGCCTTCGTCGATTGGCGCTTTCGGTGCCTCGACGCCCCATGACAACACGCCTCAGGACACTATCCAGCGCCCGAACACTATCTACGGCGTGACCAAGGTGACCGGCGAACTGTTGAGCGACTACTACTTCACCCGCTTTGGCGTGGATACCCGCAGCGTCCGTTTCCCGGGCTTGATCAGCAACCTGACCTTGCCTGGCGGTGGCACCACCGACTATGCCGTTGAGATTTACTACGCTGCCGTGAAGGGCGAGAAGTTCATCTGCCCCATCAGCAAGGGCACCTTTATGGACATGATGTACATGCCCGACGCATTGGATGCCATGGTCGACATCATGGAGGCCGACCCGAGCAAGCTCGTGCATCGTAACTCGTTCAACGTCACTTCGATGAGCTTCGACCCTGAGATCATCTACAACGCCATCAAGAAGTACTACCCGAACTTCGAGATGGAATACAAGTTCGACCCGATCCGTCAAGCCATCGCCGACAGCTGGCCGAACAAGATGGACGACAGCTGCGCCCGCAAGGAGTGGGGCTGGAACCCGAAGTACGACCTCGACAAGATGACGGTCGACATGATCGAGACCTTGAAGAAGAAGTTGCTGTAATAGCTTTTTTCTTTGAAAAGTACGAATAGCGGGGTATATTAAACTCCGCTATTCGTTTATTTATAGGAGGTCTCTGCAAAATCCATTCAGATTCCCCTTTTATGATTTGTTTTATGAGAATCTGATTTGGTGGAAAACCTTTATCTTTGCATTGTCAATAACACCTTATTATATATGCTCTCCAACCTAAATAAATACCATATCATCCTCGCGTCCAAGTCGCCGCGCCGACAGGAACTGTTGCGCGGCATGGGCGTCAGTTTCGAAATCCTGACCAAGGAAACGCCAGAGAATTATCCGGCGGAGTTGCCTTTGGATGAAGTGCCGAAATACCTCAGTCTGCAAAAGTCGCTGGCTTTCAAGGATAACGAATTGCCAGCTGATTATCTGCTGATTACGTCGGATACGGTCGTGATTTGCGAAGGCGAGATTTTGGGCAAGCCAAAGGATAGGGATGACGCTGAAAGGATGTTGCGGATGCTTTCGGGCAAGACGCATCACGTTGTGACAGGCGTGACGGTGCGCTCGGCAGAAAAGACGGAATCATTCGCGGTGCGCTCCAATGTGACCTTTGCAGAATTGGAACAGGACGAAATCAACTATTACATCGAGCATTGCCAGCCCTTCGATAAGGCGGGCGCCTACGGCATCCAGGAGTGGATTGGCTATGTGGGCATCAGCGGTTTGGAAGGCTCTTTTTATAATGTGATGGGCCTCCCGACGCGAAAATTGTATCAATGCTTGAAAACGTTTTGACTTTTTTTCTAATTTTGCGCAATAATGTTGTAAAATGGAGAAAAAACGTCCCCAAATACTGATTACCAACGACGATGGCTTTGCCGCCAAAGGCCTACGCAAGCTCGTTTCCTTGATGCGGCAGCTCGGCGACGTCACCCTTGTCTCCACCGATGAGGTCATGTCGGCCAAGAGCCATTCGTGTACCATCCGCGATCGACTGTATGTCCGCCAAATCCAGGAAGAAGAGGGTTTTACGGAATTCCGCTGCAACGGCACGCCCGTCGACTGCGTGAAATTGGGCTACCAAAAGCTGATGCCCGAACCGCCTGATTTGGTGGTCTCTGGCATCAATCATGGCATGAACGCTGCTTCGACGGTGGTCTATTCAGGCACCATCGGCGCGGTCATCGAGGCTTGCATGAACGGCTTGACGGCTATTGGTTTCAGCCTCTTCAGCCTCGACCCAGATGCGGATTTCGATCATCTCGACACGGCCATTCTTGAAATTACAAGGAAAGTGCTGAACGAAGGCTTGCCTAAGGGCGTTTGCCTCAACGTGAATTTCCCGAAACGAAGTGAAGAACCGCTGAAAGGCATCAAAGTGTGCCGACAAGCCGCTTGCCGTTGGGTGGAGTATTTCAAGGAGCAGTACGACGAGAACGGCGAGCAGTTCTACGACCTCGAAGGCACCTTCGAGAGCGACGACATCACACCCGACACCGACCTTTGGGCCTTGCAGAACAACTATGCCTCGCTGGTGCCTACCTGTTTCGATTGGACGGCACATGCCCAAATCGAACCGATGAAGAATTATGAATCATTAAGTATAAAACCATGAAAATCAAGGATAACTTTTGGCTTGGATTGTTGGCTGGCGCGGCCAGTTTCGGATTGTTTTATTTGCTGCTAAGCCTTGTCAATTGGGCGAAGTTGGGTGCTTTCTCGGTCAGGGCGCCATTTCTGCTGGCCTTTATTCCCGGCATCATTTTGTTCAGGATGATGCTCGTGAAGTGGAACCTCGACAAGATGGGGCGTGGGGTGTTGGCGGTTACTATTGTTGGGATGCTTTTAGTTTTCTTTCTTGTTTAATTAATTGATAACCAATGAAATATTATATCATAGCAGGTGAAGCATCGGGCGATTTGCACGCTTCCAATCTCGTGGCCGAAATCAAGAAGAAGGACAAGAAGGCGGAGTTTCGGGGCTGCGGTGGTGATCGAATGAAGGCCGAGGGCGTCGACTTGTTGAAGCACTACCGCACGATGGCCTACATGGGCTTCGTGGAGGTGGCTGTCAACTTGCGCAAAGTGCTTGGCAACATCACTCAGGTGAAGAAAGACATTGTTGAATACCAACCTGATGCGCTTATCCTTGTTGATTATCCAGGATTTAACTTGCGCATCGCAAAGTTTGCCCATGAGAAAGGACTCAAGGTGTTTTATTACATCTCGCCCCAGGTTTGGGCTTGGAAACGCCGTCGCGTGAAGAAGATTAAGGCTTCTGTTGATAAAATGCTGGTTATCTTGCCTTTCGAGGAGGAATTTTACAAGAATTATGGCGTGGATGTGACCTATGTCGGCAATCCCTTGCTCGACGAGTTGGCGAAATTTGGTACGGCCAATCGGTCGATTTTCTTGCGTCGCAACAGCTTGGGCGAGAAGCGCGAAATCATCGCTTTGTTGCCCGGCAGTCGCAAGCAGGAGGTGAAACGGATGCTCCCCGTGATGCTGAAAGTGGTTTCGCATTTTCCTGAATATCAATTTGTTGTAGCTGGAGTTTCGTCGCTCGAAAAAGCATTGTACAAGAAAATCATGGGCAATGCGGATGTCTTTTTCGTTGAGAATCAGACGTATGAACTGTTGCAGAATTCGAGTGCGGCCTTGGTCACTTCGGGTACTGCGACTTTGGAGACAGCGTTGTTTTCGGTTCCTGAGGTGGTGTGCTACAAGGCTACAGGCTTTTCTTACCGCCTCGCTAAATGGATGATCAAGGTGAAGTTTATTTCGTTAGTCAACTTGGTGATGGATAAGGAGGTCGTCAGGGAGTTGATCCAGAGTGATTTGAATGAAGAGAATCTCGTCAATGAACTCGACTTGCTGCTCCATAACGGCAAGCGTCAGTGCCAGTTGCTTGAGGATTACGAGGAACTGAAAGACCGTTTGGGCAACGCGGGTGCCTCGGAGATGGCTGCCATTGCGATTTGTGATGCTATTAAATTAAAACGTTAGGTGTCAAATGGTTAGGGTTTTTAGATAGCGTATGAACGATTGGAGCAAATACCCCTTCGTCAGGATGCTTTTGCCTTTTGCCTTAGGCATTTGGTGCAGTTCGTGTTTGCCCTTCCTCCATATCCAATCTATTTCCTTGGTTTTCTTAGCTTTATCCTTGCTTCTTTTTTCTTTCGTCGCATCCGTGACACTGAAAAGGCAGCGATTCAGTTGGCTTTTTGGGGCAGTGATGAGCAGCTATCTTTTCATGGCTGGATATGCCTTGACGTGTGTCCATGAGGCTGAAAGCCAGAAAGATTATTTCAGGAATTATGCTGACGATGCGACCTATTATGTGGCTCGGGTTTACGACGACCCAACTGAACGCGAGAAAAACATCCGCATGGTGTTGCAATTGGAGTACCAGTTCGGCGACAGTTTGCCTTCTCGCCCTGTCGCAGGAAAGGTGATGGCATATATTCCCAAGTCGGATTCGGTTTTTTCTTTGCGTTATGGCGATTTGGTCGCATTTCCTGCACCGATTCGCGAAGTGAGCGGACCGAAAAACCCAGAGGAGTTCGACTATAGGGCTTATTTGGCGAGGAAAGGCATTACGGGACAGGTGTTTCTCCGGCAAGACGAATGGCTCGACCTTCAGACCAACAATGCCAATCCGATTTATGCTTTTTCCTATCGTTTTCGCGATGTGCTTTTGGCTTCGTTGCAGCGCAGCGGGCTGAGCGACAACGAGTTTGGCGTTGCAGCTGCCATCCTGCTTGGCTACGATGACAATCTTGCCGATGACGTGCGCAAGAACTATGTCGCAGCTGGTTCGATGCACATTCTCTGTGTTTCGGGTATGCACGTGGGCATCATCTATCTGTTGGCGAGTTTCCTTTTGGGTTTCCTTAACCGCAAGAAATGGCAAAAGACGTTGAAACAGTCGCTTTTGCTCGCCTTGATTTGGCTTTATGCTCTCATCGCAGGCTTGTCGCCTTCCATTTTACGCTCTGCGTTGATGATTTTGTTTGTCATCATCGGTGAACTGATACGACGGAAAGGATTTATTATCAACTCAATAGCGGCTTCTGCGTTCGTCTTGTTGTGCGTCAATCCGAACAACCTGTTCGAAATCGGTTTCTTGTTGTCCTATTCGGCGGTCATTGGTATTGTGGTGTTGCAAAGGCCAATCTATAACTTGTTGTATTTCAAGAATAAACTGTTGGATAGAGCTTGGGAAATCACGGCTGTGGCATTGTCGGCACAAATTGCGACGGTTCCTTATACCTTGTTTTATTTCAACCAGTTCACCACCTATTTCTGGCTCAGTAACCTGTTTATGACTCCGATTTCGTTTGTCGTGGTCATCAGTGGCATGGTGTTGCTCTTGGTTTCGTGGATACCTTACGTCAACACATTGGTAGGCTATTTGGTTTGGGGTGCTGTGTACGTGATGAATTGGGTGGTGGAAAAAGTCGAGAGCCTGCCTTTTTCAATTGTGAAAGGTTTGTATATCAGCGATTTTGAGTTTACGATGCTGCTTTTGGCTTTTGTCCTGCTTTTGCTGATGGTTTCGCTACGCAAACGCCGTTTTCTCGTGGCCGTGTTGTCGTCGCTATTGTTGTTTATGGTGTCGCTTACTGTTCGAATGTATCAGGCGGATAACCAAAATGCCATTGTCGTTTACTCCCTTCGCAACCATACTGCGGTGGATTTCGTTATGGGTAGCAACCACATATTGTTGGCCGACACTGCTTTGATGGTCGATGAATCCACGATAGATTACAGTTTGAAAGGCTCTTGGGCGAAGCACCATCTTTCGCAGCATCCGCAAATGATTGGCTTTGAGGAGGATTTTGAAAATGACTATCTTTGCAAGAAGTCGAATTTAGCGTCCTTCGACGGAAAACTGTTGGCTTTGTGGGACGACGAACGTCTCACCGATACCTTGTCTTATCGTTTGCCTGCCGATTATCTCTTGGTGATGGGTAGGCAAAATCCTGACATCCAGTCGGTTGTTAATGGCTATGAAGCTAAGATGCTGCTGATTGATGGCACGGTTCCTCGCTATTTGGCCGAAAAATGGATGGCGCAGGCCGCTGAAAAACAGCTTCCTGTTTACGACTTGTCGACAGGGGCTTTGGTGGTCGACTTGGGCGAATAGGCCGTGATGATGACCGCCGAAAGAATCAAGGCGATACCGATGGCCAAGTTCAGTCCAAAGCTTTCATGGAAGACGAAGATGCCGATGAGGACCGCTGTCAGAGGTTCCAAGGCGCCAAGGATGGCCGTTGATGTGGCTCCGACATATTTTGAGGCGTAAACCATCAGCACCAGCGAAAGCGTGGCGGGCACCACGGCGAGCCAACCCGCATAGAACCAGCTTGTTGTATTTTGAGGTAGTTGAAGTGGGTTGCCCGTGACCCATGCAAAAACCGCCATGCCGAGGGCGCAATAGCCAATTACATAGAAGTTGATCTTGAACGACGACATCTGCAATGGGCAACGGTTCACCACTATAATATAAATGGCGTAGGTGAGGGCCGAAATGAGCACGAGAATCACACCGGTAAGGTTGAGTGTGCCGCCCGAGTCGCTCCAATATAAAAGGAGTACGCCGACCAGCGAAAGCACGATGGCCGCCACGGTCTTAAGCGTCACTTTCTCCTTGAACAGCACCGCCATGATGACCGCCGTCATGATGGGATAGGTGAAGAGTAGGGTGGAGGCCACGCCTGCCGCAATGTATTTGAAACTGGAATAAAGCGTCATTGACGAGGCGATGAACAACAGTCCCAATGCGGTTAGAACACCAAAATCGCGCCAGCTCACTTTGATGCTTTCTTTCCTGATTAACAATATGATAGCGATGATAATCCAAGCCATTCCGAAGCGGCAGAACAGCACCGAGCTGGTGGTCATGCCTTGCTCGTAGAGTTTGAGTGCACCCAATGGGTTGGTGCCGTAGAAAACGGCGGCCAAGATGCCGCTGATGGTTCCAAAAACCTTCTTGTTGTTGGTTATTTTGTTCATTTTGTCGTCTGCTGAAAAAACGGCGCAAAAGTACGGAAATAATTCCAAGATTGATGGTGTAAAAAATTTGTTTTATAAATATTTGATAATCAAACTATTAAATAAAATAACGAAAAATAATTGAAAAAAAAGCAGAAAAATGCTTGCCAGTTCGGAAAAAGGTCGTACTTTTGCACCCGCAAAGCAAAGCAATAGAGTTCTTTTTCAGGCTGGTCCGGTAGTTCAGTTTGGTTAGAATGCCTGCCTGTCACGCAGGAGGTCGCGAGTTCGAGTCTCGTCCGGACCGCTCACAGAGCAACCCCAAAAAGGTTGCTTTTTTTATATCCATTTCCGAAAGTAATTGACTATGTCATTCATCGATGAAATCAACCGTAGGCGTACCTTCGCCATCGTCAGCCACCCCGACGCGGGTAAGACCACTTTGACCGAGAAACTGCTGCTTTACGGCGGCGCCATCCAAGTGGCCGGTGCCGTAAAGTCGAACAAGATCAAGAAAACCGCCACGTCCGACTGGATGGAAATCGAACGTCAACGTGGCATCTCGGTGGCCACCTCAGTGATGGGTTTTGATTATAAGAATATCAAAATCAACATTTTGGATACGCCTGGCCACAAGGACTTTGCCGAAGACACTTTCCGCACCTTGACGGCAGTGGATAGCGTCATCGTCGTCATCGATGCGGCCAAGGGCGTTGAATCGCAGACGGAGAAATTGGTAGAAGTGTGCCGTATGCGCAACACACCTATTATTGTTTTCATCAACAAGATGGACCGTCCGGGCATGGATCCGTTTGAGCTTTTGGACGAAATCGAGCAAAAACTCAACCTGAAGCTCACGCCGTTGAGCTGGCCCATCAACAGCGGACCGAAGTTCAAAGGCGTTTACAGCATCTACGACAAGAGCCTCTACCTGTTCAATTCCGACAAACAGCATATCACCGAAGGCATCGCTTTCGACGACCTCAACAATCCCGACCTTGACAAGATGATTGGCGAGGATGCCGAAACGCTGCGCAACGAGACGGAACTGGTGCAAGGCGTTTACGACAGCTTTTCGCGCGAGGCTTATTTAAAAGGTGACATTTGCCCCGTGTTTTTCGGCTCGGCCTTGAACAATTTCGGCGTGAAGGAACTGTTGGACTGCTTCATCGAGATTGCGCCTACACCCATCGGTCGCGACACGGTGGAACGCCGCATCGAGCCGACGGAGGAGAAGTTTACGGGCTTTGTCTTCAAGATCCACGCCAATATGGACCCCAACCACCGCGACCGCATCGCCTTTGTGCGCGTGGTGTCGGGCCGCTTTGAGCGCAACAAGAACTACTTCCACGTGCGCCAACGTCGCGAACTGAAGTTTTCCAATCCAACTGCTTTCATGGCGCAGAAGAAATCCGTGCTCGACGAAGCCTATCCTGGCGACATCGTGGGTCTTTACGATGCGGGCAATTTCAAGATTGGCGACACGCTGACCGAGGGAGAGATCCTTAATTATAAAGGTATTCCGAGCTTCTCGCCCGAGCAGTTCCGCTATGTGGAGAACGCCGACCCGATGAAGTCGAAACAGTTGGCTAAAGGTTTGGAGCAACTGACGGACGAGGGTGTGGCCCAGCTTTTCACGGGCAAGATGACCGGAAGGAAAATCATCGGCACGGTGGGCGAGCTTCAGTTTGAGGTCATCCAATACCGTCTGCTGCATGAGTACAACGCCTCGTGCCGCTACCAGCCCATTTCACTTTACAAGACCGCTTGGATTACCAGCGAAAACCAAGAGCAACTGGCTGATTTCAAGATGCGTAAGGGGCTGAATCTTGCCGAGGACAAGGACGGTCGCGACGTTTTCTTGGCCGAGTCGCCCTACGCCTTGCAGATGGCCATGGAGAAATACCCCGACATCGAGTTCCATTTCACTTCGGAGTTTTGATTTTTCACGCGAAAATTGTTTTTTTCCACGCAGAACTCGCAGAACTATGGGATTTTGTTGACGCTTTGCGTTTCCCAAGATCCTACGTGTTCAGCGTAAGATGATTGTTTGCGAGGTTTGAAGTAATCCGGAAACATGGAATTAGATTAATGACAAATTCGTGGCATATTAATGATAATTCGTGTTGGAAAAAATGAACTTTTTTCTTGCTCCAAACCAAATTCTTCCTACCTTTGCAACAACAATCAGTTAAACAATTCAACAACCAACAATTAAACATTATCGTTATGGGTAAATTTATGCAAGAATTCAAGGAGTTTGCCATGAAGGGCAACGTCATGGACATGGCTGTCGGTGTGGTCATTGGCGGCGCGTTCGGAAAAATCGTCAGCTCGTTAGTGTCTGACATTATCATGCCGCTCATCGGCGCCATCACTGGTGGCCTCAACTTCACCGACTGGAAGTGGGAAATCATGGCCGAGCAGCTTAATGAAGCTGGCGAAGTCGTCAAACCGGCCCTTTGTCTGACTTGGGGCAACTTCCTGCAAGTCGTGTTCGACTTCATCATCATCGCCTTCTCGATCTTCTTGGTCATCAAGGGCATCAACAAGCTGAAGAGACAACCCGAGCCGGAGCCTGAGGCACCTGCCGCTCCCGCCGGCCCGACGCAAGAGGAGCTCCTCGCCGAAATCCGTGATTTGCTGAAGAACAAGTGATTTTTCGACTTTCGCTGTTAGCTTTGAGGGCGCATCTGTTTTGAAGGTGCGCCCTTTGTGTATAATCCGCGCAAACGACAATTTTTTGTCGCTTTGCGCGGATTATGATTTTATTTTTGGCTATGAAGGCATAAAAACATGCTCTCATAGCCAAAAATCTGCCATTTTTTGGAAATTATATGGGCTTTCGGCAAAAAACACTACATTTGCACTTTCAATGACATGGGTCTATGAAGCGTAAACTGCTGCTTATATTAGGTTTCCTGCTGTGCTTCGCCTTTAACGCGAAAGCCACGCACCAACGCGCCGCCGAAATCACCTATACTTGGCTCGGCGGTAACGCATACGAGTTTACGCTCACCACTTACAACGTGCCCAATGCTGCCTGGGAACAGCGCGATTCGTTGTTCGTCAGTTGGGGCGATGGCAACGAGAACTACATTCCCCGTGTCGATTGGCATAATCAGGGCAACGATTGTGTGGTGAATCACTATAAGGCTGTCCATAATTATTCAACCTCAGGGACTTACACCATCAGCATGGAGGATGCCAACCGCAATTTCGGTGTCGTCAACGTGCCCAATTCGGTGATGGTACCCATGCACATCGAGACGGAACTGGTCATCAACCCGTTCCTCGGCTACAACAACTCGCCGCAGTTGCTCAATGCGCCGCTCGATAGGGGCTGTGTCGGCAAACTCTATCTCCACAATCCATCGGCCTACGACCCTGATGGCGACAGTTTGAGCTACCGACTGGTTACCTGCAAGGGCCAAGATGGCTTGGATATTGCTGGCTATACTTTTCCGCAAGCATCGCAAACGTTTGATATTGATGCGATTACGGGTGAGTTGCGTTGGGATGCCCCAGTCCGCCAGGGCGAATACAATGTGGCCATCATGGTGGAGGAATGGCGCCATGGCGTGAAAATCGGCTCCGTTGTTCGCGACATGCAAATCTTGATCTCAGTTTGCGACAACGACTTGCCGCAAATCCAATGCGACGATGAATATTGCATCGTGGCCGGCGAGCAGCTCGGCTTTGTCATTTCTGCCTCTGATCCTGACGGCGACAACGTCACCTTGACCGCCTCTGGTGCGCCTTTCGAGGTGGCTACGAGTCCGGCAATCCTTAACCCGGAGACGGCTTTTGGATTGCAGCCACAGATGGAGTTTCTTTGGAATACCACCTTCGCCCATGTCCGCAACACACCTTATCAAGTTGTGATTCACGCGAAAGACGATGACATGCCCGTCAGTCTGACCAATATCAAAACATTGAGCATTAAGGTGATGGCTCCTAAAGTTGATCGGTTTGTGGCCGAGGTTCATGGGCATGATATCTCTTTGTCGTGGTCGGTGTATCCGTGTGCCACCGCGACCTCGCTTTTGATTTACCGTAAAGCGGGCTGCGATGGTTACGAACCCGATGTGTGCGAAACGGGCATTCGCAGTGGTTATCAATTGATTGCGACATTGAACGATGTGTCAAACACTTCGTATGTCGACCACGATCTCCCGCAAGGCGTGGCATACGAATATCGCATTGTGGCACAATTCCCCGACGGAGCGATGAGTATCGTCAGCGAGGCGGCTTGCATCGAGCTGAAAAACGACGGCCCGCTGATGACCCACGTCAGCAACGACAGCATCGACCTCCCTTCAGGCCAAGTCAGGGCATGTTGGACACAGCCGAAAGAAATTGATGAACAATATGTTGCGCCCTTCAGCTATGCTTTGACCCGTGTCAGCGATGGAGCAACGGCTGTGGTTTACGAAGGTACCGACACGAGTTTCTTGGATGCGGGTGTCAATTTGGGCGAGGTCGGCACATTAATATATAAGGTGGAGATGCGCGACGCCAACCAACAACTGATGGGGACGAGCGCCACGGCTGCGGCTGTCATGCTTACGGCCACTTCGACTTATGACGAAGCCAATCTTTCTTGGACCGAAGCAGTGCCCTGGCTTGTCGACAGCACACAGGCTTTCAAGGAGATAGGAGATCGTTTTGTTAGGATTGCCACCGTGAACTCATTCAGTTTCACCGATACCGACGTTGAAAGCGATGAGACTTACCGCTATTACGTCCGCACTTTCGGCCACTATACGATGGAGGGCATCATGCGGCCTTTGGTGAACTATTCCGCCATCAAGACGGTGCGCATCGGGCATGAGGAGCCGATGGAAGAGTTTTCTTACACCTTGCCCAACGTGATCACGCCCAACGGCGACGGCTTCAACGACGTTTTTGAACCTAAGGTGACAGGACTTGATCGGATTGTAGGAGCCAAAACCGTGATTTTCAACCGTTGGGGCAATATCCTTCACGACACTGACGACCCGCTCATCCATTGGGACGGTAAGAGCAAAATGACGAAATTGGACTGCCCACCGGGCACCTATTTCTATATTATCGACATCACCTACATCGGCGAGGCAGGGGAGGAGCAATTGCATTTGCAAGGGTCCATCACCATCGTCCGATAAAAACAGTAGAGACGCAAAATTCTGCGTCTCTACCCATAATTCGTTTAATTCGCGAAATTCGCCGTTTCCAAAAACAGCAATTTGCCGAATCAATACTTCATCATCTCGATGAGGTCGACCATGCGGTTGGAATAGCCCCATTCGTTGTCGTACCACGACATGATCTTCACCATCTTGCCCATCACCATCGTGCTTTGGGCATCGAAGATGGAGCTGTGCGGGTTGTGGATAACGTCGCAGCTCACGATCGGGTCCTCGGTGTATTCCAAAACACCTTTCATCGGGCCTTCGGCAGCTTCCTTCATGGCGGCGTTGATCTCTTCCTTGGTGGCTTCGGTCTTCAACATGCAGACGAGGTCGACCAATGAACCCGTAGGCGTGGGGACGCGGACGGCGATGCCGTCGAGCTTGCCGTTCAGTTCGGGGATGACGATGCCCACGGCCTTGGCTGCGCCGGTGGTGGTCGGGATTTGCGACATGGCGGCGCTACGGGCGCGGCGCAGGTCGCTGTGCGGGCCGTCGAGGATCACTTGGTCGTTGGTGTAGCTGTGGATGGTGGTGATGTAGCCCTGCTCGATGCCGAAACGGTCGTTCAGCACCTTGGCCACGGGAGCCAAGCAGTTGGTGGTGCAGGAGGCGTTGCTCACGCACTCGATGTCGTCGGTCAGGTCGTTGTTGTTCACACCGACCACGATGGTGGCGTCGATGGCGTCCTTGGAGGGAGCCGAGAGGATGACCTTCTTGGCGCCGTTCTTCAGGTGGTCGCCATAGCCGCCCTTGCTGCTTTCCTTAGAGCGGAACACGCCGGTGGACTCAACCACCACGTCGGGGGTCTTGCCCCACTTGATGTTCAGCGGCGAGCGCTCGGCCGTGACGGGGACGCGCACACCGTTGACGATGAGTGCGGTTTCGTCGTATTCCACCGTGCCGGGGAACTTGCCCTGGGTGGAGTCGTATTTCAACAAGTGGGCCAGCACCTTGGTGCTCGTCAGGTCGTTGACGCCCACGATTTCTAAGTTCGGACGTTCGCAAATGATGCGGAACACGTTGCGGCCAATGCGGCCGAAACCATTGATACCTACTTTAATCTTTTCCATTGTAGTCGTATTTAAGATGTTTTCGTTTTGAATTGAGGTGCAAAAATACGATTTCTAAAGCAAACTTCATTGGTTTTTGCCTATTTTTGCAAAATCTATTTTTCGAATATGTCTGAAACCTTCAAATCACAAGCGCTGGAGGCCAATCTTGCCCAAACGCGCTACAAAGATATCTTCATCCCTGAAGAACACCAACAGTTTATCGCCCTGTCGGCCAAATACTTCGGCATCAACAAGCGGGCTAAGGAATGTATCACCGAATATCATCACCCGCTGTCGAACCATACTTTCGTGACCGAGGAGCTGCGCAAGATGCTCCTCGACGATTTCTGGTTCTACACCCGCGACGACGTGCCCGCCGACGCACTCCACATCCCTCTGGAGATGATGCACAGCCTGCTCAAACCTGAAGTGGCGGCCAAACTGCGCCTCAACATCGTCATCACCTTGATGGAGTTTGCCAACAAAGTGATTGCTGAATCGCCGAAACATATCGAATTGATTTCGTTGGTTTTCAATATTTTGAACGAGAAGTTTGAAGTCAACAAAGATGTCTACATTTTGGCGACAAAACACGCGGGTCGCTATCTCGACAAAGTGGCTCGCAACGAGCGTTTCAGCGATGAAGTCTGCGCCCTGTTGCGGAAGATGCTGCAAGAGAATTACCGCTATTGGCAACAAACCTCGCAAGTCGAGAACTGGATTGAAAGCAAAAGGCAATTCTTGACCGAGGAGGAAATCCAGACCGTGTGCAACGAAATTGGGAAGCCCTATTTTGAACAGTTGAACACGGATTTGGCCGCCGCCGAAACTTGGGAGTCTTTGACCGATATGCCGCATTATGAGCAGGTTGCAAAACGTTTCACCGAGTCGGAGAAAGCCTTCCCGCATTTCATCACGAAGTTCCATTATGTGTTTTTCCTGCTCCACCTGCCCGGAATGGAGAACCAGCGCGAACGCCTCATTTGGAACATGGACCGCATGATGCGCGACGCCATCGACGAGATGCCGCAGGAGGAGCTGATTCCGTTCATCGACACGATTTTCGACCTCGCCGAGGAACTGAAGAAAGACTACATGTCGGCCGTGCTTGATTTCCAGCTCACCTTGGGCCTGAAAATCATCGACGTCGACCAAACCGAGATGAAGGAAATCGTCAACTATTTCGAGAAGAAACTCATCGCTTTCGGATTCGTCACGCCGGGCAATGTGTTTGTGGGCGAGGACTGGCAACTCTCTGTGGATGAGAACCATATCAAGAACATTCGCGTGTGGCTCGAACTGATCGAACACGCCAAGTCGCCGTTGGACAAGCTGCTTTCCGCTTTGATTGTCAACTTGAAGTTGGGCGGCATTTTCCTGAGCGACACCGACCTCTTCCAACGCGAAATCACGAAGGTCTTGAACTCCAACATCACACCTTATTATAAAAAGGTGAAGCAGCTGACGCGCATTTTCCCCGTCTATTTCAACGAAATCGGGGCCGAAGGCGAAATCCGCAACGTGACCACCAACATGGACGAGATTTCGGGCCGTCAGGACAAACTGGTGCATTTCCTCCGCAAGCAAGTGCATACTGAAAGTAATAACACGTTGATTAGCTTGACTTTCGATGTGTTCAGGTTTTGGAGCGACGGCAATCTCGATCCGCTGAAACCCATCCTGCCCAAGAATGTCTTTGAGGAAATCGACAAGGAAAGCACTTGGTTCGTGCATGTCCACAACCTCGTGCAGACGATGTGCGAAATCTCGTGCCTCAACCCTGAAGACGTTTTGATGCTCTCTCGCGACGACTACGAAAACCTCATTGGTTCCGCATCGCGCCGCCTCGAATTGGAGGAAGCCATCAGTCAGCGCGAACATGCCCGCTTGATGGACATCCGCGACTTATATGCCTACCTCAGAGAGAAATACAGCTTCGAATCGGTCAATATTTTCAATTCGTTGCGCAGTTTCCCGTTCATTCCCGACGAGGAGATTGACGAGTTCGAGAAGGTCTATACGGCCAAGGATTTCGGCAAGTCGCTGACGATGATCTATGCCTTCATGGACAGGCTCAAGACCGTGATTTTCAACCCCGAACAGAGCGAAGGCTGGGAGAATATCTACCACAAGCGCCATATCGCCATCGGCATTCCGTCGATGTACGGCACTTACCGCGAGAACAAGTTTGAGGCCATGGGCCTGACGTTCCGCCTTGAGCGCGTGGCCACCCAATTGATGGAAAAGGTGGTGCAAAGCATCAACCTTGAATACATATCGGAGCGGACGTTGAACAACATCTACCGAATTCTCGAGTTTTTCCGCGAAGGCTTGGCTCTCGATGGTATTACCAATCAGAGTTTCAACTCGAAACTCGACATGTTGCGTTATTCGCTGACCTCGCGAAGTTTCTCTTTTGGCCAGTATATCAACATCTTCCAATTCATCGCCGAGGATGTGCGCCGCATCATCATCAAGTATTTCCTTAAGTCGTATGAATACCCGTTGAAGATTGTTATCCCGCAGCTTTTCGACCCTGAAAAGAAACTCACTGAGCGCGAAACCGCCGCCTTTATTACCCAAAAATCGGAGGAATTCCACCGCGACTTGCTTTCCGATGCCTTCCTGATGCAGCCGTTGGACAACTTCATCGGTCGCATTCTCAACTCGTTGCGCACGATGGAGGCCACCCTCGACCCGAAGCTCATCAGCGACATCATGACCTATAATTCCGAAATGTTGGTCAGCCCGTTCTGGGAAGAAACGCCGAAGATGGACAACCAAGTTTTCATTGGCAACAAGGCCAACAACCTGAAAAAGCTGTATTTGCTGGGACTGCCAGTGCCTCCTGGTTTTGTCATTACCACTGAGACTTTCCGTCGCAATGAGACTATCAACACGATTCCCGAGCTGCGTACCGAGATTCATGGCATGATAAAGAAGCATATCGCTGAATTGGAGCGAATTAGTGGACGCAAATTTGGCAATCCCGACAGTCCGTTGCTTGTTTCGGTGCGTTCGGGAACGGCCATTTCGATGCCTGGTGCGATGGATACCATTCTCAATGTGGGTTTGAATGATGAACTTGTGGAGGCCATTGGTACCAACGACAAAAAGGCATGGGCCATTTGGGACTCTTATCGCCGCTTGTTGCAAAGCTGGGGCATGGCCAAAGGCATTGATCGCGATGTTTTCGATGTTGAAATCAACAAGTTCAAGTCGAAATATAGTGTGAAGCAAAAGAGCGAATTCGACGCGACGGAGATGCGTGAGATTGCGTATGCCTATAAGACCATTTTGTCGGAGAATGGCGTTGTGTTTGAGCAAGATCCGTTCAAGCAAATCATCGATTGTGTCAACATGGTCTTTGAGTCGTGGAATTCGGAGCGCGCATTGGCCTATCGGCGTCATTTGGGCATTTCGGAGAATTGGGGCACGGCAGTCATCGTGCAGCAGATGATTTTCGGCAACTTGAGCGATGTCTCCGGGTCGGGCGTGGTGTTTACGCAAAACCCGCACCGCGAAAGGCCGGGCGTTCACCTATACGGCGACTTCACCATGCGTAGCCAAGGCGAGGACATCGTGGGTGGTCTGGTCAAGCCGTTGCCCATTGGCGAGACGCAACGCAAAGCGGCTGGCCTTGAGGGACTTTCCATGCAGACCGCACTTCCTGAAATCTACAAGAAGATTTACTCCATAGCCAAAAAACTTACTGAAGAGTTGGGTTACAGTCCGCAGGAAATGGAGTTTACCTTCGAGTCCGACAAGCCCGAGGACTTCCACATTTTGCAGATCCGCGACCAAGACCTGAAACTCGAAGACGAAGTGAATGCCTTTGTGCTGTCGCCCTCGGAGATGAAGCAAATAGGGCGTGGAATGGGCATCGGAGGCGGTGCCATGAATGGCTTGGTGGCTTTCAATGAAGACGATATCAAGTCCTTGCGCGAGAAATTCCCTGAGGCAAACGTCATCCTTGTCCGTCCTGACACGGTGCCCAACGACATTGGCATGATTTTCGACTGCGACGGCCTCTTGACGGCGCGTGGCGGTGCCACTTCTCATGCGGCTGTAACAGCTGTCCGCCTCGGCAAAGTGTGCGTCGTGAGTTGCATCGAGTTGCAGGTCTATGATGAAAAACACTGTGGCGAGTTGAACGGTCACAAACTACAGGTGGGCGACAAAATAGCCATTGATGGTAACTTAGGTTTGGTCTATCTTGGTCATTATCAGACAGAAATGATGAAGATGGGGAAGGGGTATAATTATTAGTTTGGAGTTGGTAGTTAGTAGTTAGTAGTTAGTAGTTATCAGTGGATGGCTTGCTGCAACGAACGAATATTGGGAAGCGATTATGGCAAAACATAATGAATTTGGCAAACAGGGCGAGGAACTTGCTGCTCAATTCTTGATGGAGAAGGGTTACGAGATCCTCGAACGGAATTGGCGTAACAGGCACAAGGAGATTGATATCATCGCAAAAGATGGCGAGGAGTTGGTCATTGTGGAGGTGAAGACGCGGAAAAGCGACGACTATGGCGAGCCCGATCTTGCAGTGACTAAGGCAAAACAAACGAAACTCATATATGCCGCAAACGCTTATATTTTCAATCATGGACTGGATTGCAACACCCGTTTCGACATCGTTTCCATCGTTTTCAAGGATGGGAAGCCTGTAATCGACCATATCGAAGATGCCTTTTTGCCCCATTGGTGACGCTTTATTATATTAATTAAGGTGTGAGAATATTGAATGATGGTGCATAATATAAAAATTTTTCTAAATGATTTTCAGTGTTTTGTATTCAATGAGCAAAAATTTCCGAAAAAAGTCATTGTCAGTTTGGGAAAAGGTAGTACTTTTGCACCCGCAAACGACGGAGAGGGGGAAGACAGAGGTGAGGTTTGCGAGAGATCTTTGAAAGTCTGAGGCCAGCACAGAGGCA
>OCTW013386984.1_pt1 | contig 22760 bp, 14 predicted proteins | sample 1539671 | NCBI WGS metagenome assembly OCTW01 (sample SAMN02144230, study PRJEB22623) | gut metagenome | biome: sheep rumen | host: Ovis aries | place: New Zealand
TCCAACCCCTGTAAACTGACGCAAAGAGAACCTTCAGCACTATCGTCTGAACTCCTGAACTCCTGAACTCCTGCAACTCCAAGAAATTGAACGAATGCGAAACTTGAATAAACTGATAAAAAACGCCAAATAAACTCACAAAAAACGCCAATTAAATTCATTTAAATTGGCGTTTAAATGCGACAGAGTTGGTGGAAAGCGAGAAATGTTGTATTTTTGCAGGCAGATAACAACGACAACATCATGATGGAAAAAGAACAGGACTGGGGAAGCGAGCGACTGGTCAGGTCGCGCCTTCTTTTGGGCGACGAGGCGATGGAGCGTTTGCGCGCGGCACGCGGCATCGTGTTTGGAACGGGCGGCGTGGGCTCCTGGTGCGTGGAAGCACTGGTGAGAACAGGCGTGAAACACCTGACCATCGTAGACGGCGACAGCGTGTGCGAATCGAATATCAACCGCCAGCTCATGGCCACGACGACAACCGTAGGCCAGCCAAAAGTGGAGGTTCTGCGCGACAGACTGCTGCAGATAGCGCCCGATGCCGACATCGAGGCGCGACAGGAGCTGTTCAACGAGCAGACGGCGGCATCGTTCCATCTGGCCGACTACGACTTCATCGTTGACGCCATCGACTCACTTCGCGACAAGGCATTGCTCATCCGGCTGGCCACAGAGACCAAGGCTTGCTTCGTGTCGTCGATGGGTGCAGCCCTGAAAACCGACGCCTCACGCATACAGATGGCCGAGTTCTGGAAGGTGAAAGGCTGCCCATTGGCCCGCGCACTTCGCCAGCGTTTCAAGAAAGAAAAGCAGTTTCCAGCGCGCAAGTTCAAGTGCGTTTTCAGCGATGAAATGGGCAAAAATCGATTCTCGATACCTCTTCCGGAGGGCCACGCCAACGGTTCTCTGCTCCACATCACCGGCATCTTCGGGTTCATGTTGGCGGGGGAGGTGATTCGCGACATTTGTTTACCGAAGGAAGGGGGGCTATAAGGAGTTGCAGGAGTGCAGGAGTTTCAGGAGTTTCAGACGATACTATTCTGCACTGCCTATATAAAATAGGAGTTTAGGAGTCTGGGAGTTTAGGAGTTTGGACGATAGAGTTCTGCACTGCCTATATAAATAGGAGTATAGGAGTCTGGGAGTTTAGGAGTTTGGACGATAGAGTTCTGCGCTCCTTTTCCTTAGAATAGTATCGTCTGAAACTCCTGAAACTCCTGCACTCCTGCAACTCCTAAAAGCAAAAAGCTTTTTCTCCTGTAACTCCTAACTACCATAATACCAAAGAACCATGAACGGATACAAGACAAAAGACTACGGTCAGCCCGTGAAAAGATACGTGCAGACCATGGACCTGAAGGCCGACGACAAACTGATACGCCGCTATCGTGAGGCCCACGACCCACAGCATTTCTGGGCAGAGATACACGACGGCATCTGCTCCGTTGGCATTCTGGAGATGGAAATCTACATCCTCGGCAACCGCCTTGTGATGATTGTGGACGCGCCGGTTGACTTCGACTGGGACAGTGCCATGGCGCGTTTGGCCACCCTGCCGCGACAGGCTGAGTGGGAGGCTTTTGTGGCACAGTTCCAGCAATGCAGCGCCGAGGCCACGTCTGACGAGAAATGGCAGATGATGGAACGGATGTTCTGCCTCTGAGACTCCGGGGCTGCGGAAGTAACGCAACGCACGGGACCTGAGACAGATAGCATGTCGAAACGTCCGTGTTTCTCCGTGTTTCTCCGTGGCATCATCCCCTTCTGCTCAGGCTATGGCGCCTTTTCAGGTAGCGATAGAGGAAGAACATGGCGGGAATGAGGAAGACATCGGCCGACAGCCACGCCACCGGGTCGCCATAGATGACGCCCAGGAAACCGAGCGCCGGCACCAGCCAGAGGCTCACGGCCGTGCGCGCCAGCATCTCCATCACGCCGGAAAGCATCGACACATTGCTGTAGCCAAGGCCCTGAATGCTGTAGCGAAGGATGGTAAGCAGGCCAAGGACAGGATAGAAACAGTTGGCAATGCGCATGAAGAGTGCCGCATTGTCGATGATTTCATGCTGGCTTGCGTCCACGAAAAGCATCATCATCTCGTCGGCAAAAGGCCAGATGACCACCACCGTAAACAGGAAATAGACCAGCATGATCTTGATGGCTGAGCGAATGCCGAGGGCAATACGGGCCACCTGTCCTGCCCCGATGTTCTGCCCACAATAGGTGGCCATGGCCACACCGATGTTCTCGAAGACGCAGGTAAAGAGGTATTTCACGCGCATGGAGGTGGTGAAGGCGGCCACATAGACCGTTCCCAGGGCGTTGTTGGCGCTCTGCAACATGATGCTGCCGATGGCGGTGATGCTGAACTGAAGTCCCATGGGCACGCCGTTGTTGAGCAGATGAAGTGCTCGCCGACGGTCGTAGCCGCGCTCAGCGGGCTGCGGTATGAGCTGGGGCATGTGCCGACGGATGTAGCGCCAACAGAGCCACGCCGAGCACGCCTGCGCCAACATGGTGGCCACGCCAACGCCTTCCACGCCCATGTGCATGATGACGATGAACACCACATCGAGCAGGATGTTGACCAAAGAAGAGAAGATGAGAATGTAGAAAGGGGTCTTGGAGTTGCCCAAGGCCCGTATGAACCCCGACAGCAGGTTGTAGCCGATGGTAAAAGGAATGGCCAGGAACTGTAGCAGAAGAAAGGTGTAGGCGTCGGCAAAGATGGCGTCGGGGGTGTTCACCATGCGCAGGATGGGCGTACAGAGCAGACTGGTGAGCAGCGTCATGATGGCGGCGACGACAACCGACAGCCGCATGGCACCCGCCACATAGCGGCGCATATCGCCGAAATCCTTGGCACCGAAGGCCTGCGCCACCGGTATGGCAAAGCCCGAACAGCAGCCGCTGGCGAAACCCATGATGAGGAACATGATGCTCGACGACGCTCCAACAGCGGCCAGCGGTCCCACACCTACGAAGCGGCCTACAATGGCGGCGTCGATCACCATGTACAGCTGCTGCAGGATGTAGCCGCAGACCAGCGGCAGCGCAAAGTGCACAATGCCGCGCGTTGGCGAGCCTACTGTCATGTCGTTTACGTTGTTCATCTTGCGGGTGTTTTGTTTAAGGAGTTCAGGAGTTCTCTGCAAGCAGAGCGTCCAAGGTCTAGCGACCTTGGCCGAGCGCAGGAGTTACAGGAGTTACAGACGATACTTCTCTGCGCTTCCTCTTACCGAGGAGTTGCAGGAGTTCTCTACAAGCAGAGCGTCCAAGGTCTAACGACCTTGGCCGAGTGCAGGAGTTGCACACTTCGCTCCTTTGTTCAAGGAGTTGCAGGAGTGCAGGAGTTGCAGGAGTTACAGACGATACTTTATCCGCTGCAGCTGGGGAAAAGGAGCGCAGAAACCTATCGTCCAAACTCCTAAACTCCCAAACTTCTAAACTCCTATTTCAAAAGAACCGCATAGAAGTATCGTCTGCAACTCCTGTAACTCCTGCACTCCTGAACTCCTTAGTAAGATCCTCCCCCCTCCAACCGGCGTGCAAAGGTACGAAAAAAGACGGGAAAATGCGCGAAATGTTTCCTATTTGCATGGCTGTTGTAGCGTTTTTCCGGTTTTGCTTGGTCATGTCGGGGAAAATGACTAACTTTGTAGACTTAATGACAACAAAAGACAAGAATATGGTATACAACGAACTGGGACAGACAGGCATGCTGCTGTCGAACTTAGGTTTCGGGGCTTCGTCGCTGGGAGGCGTGTTCCACGACATCCGCGAGCAGGAGGCTCTCGAGGCCGTACATGTGGCTGTTGACGGTGGCATCAACTTCATCGACGTGTCGCCCTACTATGGTCACCTAAAGGCCGAGACGGTGCTGGGCAAGGCGCTCCGCGACATTCCGCGCCAGAAATACTATCTCTCCACCAAGGTGGGGCGATATGGGCGCGACGGTGTCAACGAATGGGACTACTCTGCCGAGCGCGTCACGCGTAGTGTCTATGAGAGTATGGAGCGCCTGGGCATCGACTACGTGGACCTCATCAACGTGCACGACGTGGAGTTCCAGGGCGACCGCGAGGGCGGACTGCAGAAGATTGTGGACGAGACGCTGCCGGCACTGGTGCGTCTGCGCGACGAGGGTGTGGTGCGCCATGTGGGCATCACCGACCTGCAGCCCGAGAACCTGAAATGGGTGATTGAGCACTCTCCGGCAGGTACGGTGGAGAGTGTGCTCTGCTTCTGCCACTATTGCCTGTGCGACGAACTGCTGCTCGACTACCTGCCATTCTTCGAAGAGCGGGGCATAGGCGTCATCAATGCGTCGCCGCTTTCGATGGGCCTGCTCTCGCAGCGCGGCGCGCCGGCATGGCATCCGGCACCGGAAAGCCTGAAGGAAGCCTGCAGAAAGGCCGCACAGCACTGCGAGCAGAAGGGCGTCGCCATTGAGCAGCTGGCCATGCAATACAGCACCGGCCTCAACCCGAGAATAGCCACCACGCTGTTCAGCTCGGCCAATCCGCGCAACGTGGAGAAGAACATTGCCTACATCAGCGAACCCGCCGACGAGGCCCTGGTGGCCGAGGTGCAGCAGATTATTGGAGAAAACATGCGGACAAGATGGAAGAATACGTAATCATTGATGCCCACAGCCACCTGTGGCTGCGGCAAGACACCACATGGAACGGGCAGGCCATCTGCCAGACCAACAACGGACGCGCCATGTTCATGGGGCAGGAAGTGCAGATGCTTCCGCCGTTTATGATCGACGGAAAGAACTCTGCCGAGGTGTTTCTTTCGAACATGAACTACGCCCAGGTTGCCGCTGCCGTGGTCACCCAGGAGTTTATCGACGGCATCCAGAACGACTATCTGGAGGAGGTGCAACGACAGTATCCGCAGCGCTTTCTGGTGTGCGGCATGGCCGACTACTTCAGTGAAGGGTTCTATGCGCAGGCAGAAAGGCTCATCACCGAACGTGGCTTCCGCGCCATGAAGATACCGGCTCACCGGCTGCTGCTCAGCAACCGACGCGTGTGGATGACCACGCCCGAGATGATGAGGATGTTCCATCTGATGGAGGACCACGGCACCATCTTCTCGGTAGACCTGGCCGACGGCGACACCAACGTGGCAGAGATGCAGGAGATCATCGCGGAGTGCCCGCGGCTGAAAATAGCCATCGGCCACTTCGGAATGCCCACCACCGAGGGCTGGCACGAGCAGATCAAGCTGGCCCGAAATCCGAACGTGTACATCGAATCGGGAGGCATCACCTGGCTGTTCAACGCCGAGTTCTATCCGTTCCACGGAGCCATCAGGGCCATTCGTGAGGCCGCCGACATCTGCGGCATGGAGAAGCTGATGTGGGGCTCGGACTATCCGCGCACCATCACGGCCATCACCTACCGCATGAGCTACGACTTCGTGGTGAAAAGCCCTGAGCTGAGCGACGACGAGAAACGGATGTTCCTGGGCGAGAACGCACGGCAGTTCTACGGATTCGGTCAGCTGGTGAAGCTGCCCTATGTGAAGAACATGTCGGAATGAAGGAGGCGGGGACAGCGGCACTGCCGCTGTTTACTCAACAGGGAAACGAAAAAGCAAGCAAAGGAAAAAGAAACAACAAGCATAAGAAAGAATGAAAGCACTACAAATCAGCGGCCTCCGGCAGATGGAGGTCATCGAAATGGAGCAGCCGGGACTGAAAGCCGACGAGGTGCTCCTGAAACTGAACTACGTGGGTTTCTGCGGTTCCGACCTGAACACCTGGCTGGGCCGCAACACCATGGCCCTCATGCCGGTGATTCCAGGTCACGAGGTGGGCGCCACCATCGAGGCAGTTGGCGCCAGCGTTCCCGAGGGACTGAAGCCGGGCATGACGGTAACCGTGAACCCCTATACCAACTGCAACAAGTGCGCCTCGTGCCGCAACGGCCGGGTGAATGCGTGCCAGCACAATGAGACACTCGGCGTGCAGCGCCACGGAGCCATGCGCGAATTCATCACCCTGCCATGGGAAAAGGTGATTCCCGCCGGCCTTCTCTCGGTGAAGACCTGCGCACTCATCGAGCCCATGAGCGTCGGTTTCCATGCCGTCAGCCGTGCACAGGTGACCGACATCGACGTGGTGATGGTCATCGGATGTGGCATGGTGGGCATGGGTGCTGTGGTGCGTGCAGCGCAGCGCGGCGCCACCGTGATTGCCGCCGACATCGACGACGAGAAGCTGGAACTGGCCCGCCGCATGGGTGCCAGCTACACGGTGAACACGCTGACAGAGAACGTTCACGAGCGCCTGCTGACAATGACGAGCGGCTTCGGCCCCGACGTGGTCATCGAAGCCGTGGGAAGCACACCCACCTATCAGATGGCTGTCGACGAGGTGGCCTTCACGGGGCGCGTCATCTGCATCGGATATGCCAAGGCCGAGGTGTCGTTCCAGACCAAGTTCTTCGTACAGAAAGAGCTCGACATCCGCGGCAGCCGCAACGCACAGCCGTCGGACTTCCGCGCCGTCATCCACTATCTGGAAAAGGGCAACTGCCCCACCGACGTGCTCATCTCGAAGGTGGTGAAGCCCGAACAGGCTCAGCAGGCCATGGAACAATGGGCCGCAGCGCCGGGAAAGGTGTTCCGCATACTCGTCGAGTTCTGAACATTCGCCTGCGGCGCTACACGAATGTGCATGAATACACACTAATGAATCATTAATATTTTTCTGTCGGGAGTTGTGGAGTTCAGGAGTTCTGAACTCCACAACTCCCGAAATTGAATTAGTATTTTTGAATCATTATATGTTCATTCATGCACATTCGTGTAGCGCCGCAGGCGAAAAACCTTTTCCGCAATGTAGGATTTGCAGTCCGTCCCCGTCAATTTTGAGCATTTAAAATGCGAAAATGCAATGACAAAAGCGGCAGTTTTCCGGAACAAATCCAATGGAATCGTTGAACAAAGTCAATGGAATTGTTGAACGAAATCAATGGAATCGTTCAACGAAATCAATGGCTTTGTTTCTTGAAAATGACGAAATGAAGACAAAAAAGCGCCATTTTACCGCGTTTTCTCCGCCATTTTTCTTTGGCTAAACTCCCAAACAAAGAAAAGTAGCGCGGAAAACTATCGTCCAAACTCCTAAACTCCCAAACTCCTAAACTCCCAAACAAAGAATTGAAGCGCGGAAAACTATCGTCCAAACTCCTAAACTCCCAAACTCCTAAACTCCCAAAAGCAGAAAAGTAGCGCAGAAGACTATCGTCCAAACTCCCAGACTCCCAAACTCCTAAACTCCCAAAAGCAAAGAAGGCCGCCAACGAATTGGCGGCCTTCTTTGCACATCTCAGTGCTTGATAAACTTCGTGGTGACCACGCTATTGTCGCTCATCTGTCGACGTGCGATGTAGAGCCCGCTGGGCAGGGGTGCCGCAGCCAGGTCGTCGGTGCCGTGCAGATGGTGGAGCAGCAGTCCGTCGATGGTGTAGATAGACGTCTGCCTCACCTCGCCGGCGCGCACCTGCTGGCGAATGCCTGTGTCGAAGGGGATGTGCTCGCCCATCAGACTGTTCAGGAACACCTCCAACGCGGTGTAGCCCTCGGCGGTGCAGGGCTGTTGACCGTCGGCCGCATTGTTGGGGTCGAGACCGTGGCTCAGCTCCCACTCGTCGTCCATACCGTCGTGGTCGTTGTCGGTGTAGGGCGTCGCATCGCGAAAGGCTGGCCATCCCTCGGCGTCGGCTGGCGAATCGATGAATCCCGCTTTGTTGAGCGTCGAACCCTTGTATCGGGCGGTCTTGGTGGCCACCTCTTCCACGAGCCGCTGCTCCACCACGTCGCGGTTCACGGTGCCTGCACTCTCCAGCACATGCGTATAGGCATCGTCGGCACTCTCGGTGGGCGTCATGTAGTCGTTGTAGTCGAAGGCGTTGCTGGCAGGATAGAAGGCCGACGGAAAGAGGAGCGTGTCGCGGCGAAGCTCAGAAGTGGCGTACTGCGTGTTGTTGTTCACCGCCTTCCAGTTGTCGTCGTCGGCCGCCGCGTTGCCTTCCATGCGGTTGCCGTGGAAGTACCACAGCGAAGGTCCGGTGGACGTCTTGCCGTTGCGGTTGTTCGAAATCTGCATGAAATAGCTGCCCGTCGGCGTGCTCGGTCCGGGCTTATAGTAGTTGCCAATGAAGTTGCACTCGTGCGTGCTCTTGCTTCCGGCCTCGTTCTCTCCGCCGTAGCACGAGTTTTTCTTTCCCCAGTTGTAGTTCACATTGTTATAGTACTCCACAAACACGTTGCGGTCCTGGTTCTCGTTGCTTGCCCCGTTGATGCGCGACGATCGGTTGTAGTTGTGCACCAGCAGGTTGTGATGGAAGGTGGCGGGCGACCCACCCCACTGGTTGCCATAGCTTCTGTTGCCCTTCTGATGGCCGGCGTCGTAGAGCCCCTCGTGCACGATGGTCCACTGCACGGTGGTGAAGTGGTTGTCGTAGACGGTCATGTTCTCCTCGCCGCTCCATCCGAAGCAGCAGTGGTCTATGATAAAGTTCTCGGCATTCTCTATGCCTATGCTGCCGCCCTTGATGAAGCCCGTGTCATCGCGAAGTCCTATCCTACCCCTCACATTTCGCATGATGAAGTTGCTCGACCCTCCCAGATTGAGCTTGCCACCTCGGTAGAGAATACCGTCGCCGGGAGCAGTCTGTCCGGCTATGGTCACGTTTTTCAGCTTGGCGCGTATGTCGCTGTTGAGGGTGATAATGCCGCTGACACGGAACACGATGTTGGCGTCCTCGCGCCCGGCTTCCGTCAGTGCCCATCGCAGCGAACCCTCGCCTGTGTCGTTGAGGTTGGTCACCTCCACCACCTTCTGCCCTCGTCCGCCTGTGGCAAACTTGCCGAATCCGCGCGCCGTCGGGAAGGCGAGCAGGCGCTGTTCCAGCGGGGCATAGTCGCTGAAGTCCTGCTGCTGATGGCTGGCGATGACGCTTTCGGGGTCGTAGGGCGTGGCATTGCCGGTGCGCAGGCGGAACACGCTGTCGACGGATGCCCACGACATCAGCGCCGCATGGTCCGCGTCGGCCATCTGGTGGCTCCAGCCCACGCGGCTGTCCACGTTGCAGGGCTCGCTGCCATCGAGGCTCTGATACTCGGCAAAGTACGACTTCTCGCCAGTGTTGCCGCCCATGGTTGTCCAGCCCTCTGGCTTGATGTAGCCGTTCAGGTTGCAGCGCAGGAAGATGGAACCGCACTTCTCGCTGCCCCAGGGCCGTCCCAGATACATGCTGCGCTGGCCGATGCCCTGGCCTGTCACCTCGCAACGGTTGAAGATGAACCCCAGCCACAGGCGCTGACCGCTGGGACCGTCGGCCCAGACGGTGATGTCTTCTGGGGCGGTGATATAGCCATTGGCCACGCAGTTCAGCGTGCAACGCTCAAACCAGGCGGTGCCTCCGGCGTAGATGAAGTCTGTGGCGCCCTCGATGAGACACTCGCGGAAGTAGCTGCGAGTCTGCTTCTTCGTGCGGTGGGTGTCCTGATAGCCGCGGATGTTGCAGCGGTAGAAGGTCTGCCGGTCGCCGGCCACGAAGAGGGCCAGCGCCTGTCCGCCGCTCTTTCCGGCGGTGTTTCGCAGCGTGATGTCCTGGGCATAGAAGTCGTTGGCATACACGGCCAGGGCGGCGGTTTTCTCTATCGACGTGTTGTTGGGGTTCTTTCCCACGCCGTAGGTGATGATGGTCTCTGCGGCACCGTCGCCAATCAGACTGATGCGCTTGGCCGACAGCTGCTGCTTCGACCCGATGTTCACCTGCTCTTCATACACGCCGGCCCTGACGCGGATGGTGGTTGGCTGACTCTCGTCGGCAGCATCCACGGCGGCCTGCACGGTGGTGTAGTCGCCGCTTCCGTCGGCTGCCACGGTGATGATTCTCTGTGCCTGTGCCGTCAGCGCCACCATCGCCAGCGCCACAACGGCTATCAATGTCTTCTTCATGTCTTCTCTTTGTTTGTGGTCCTTGTTTTCTGAATGACGCCCGGCCACCGCTTTTGTAACCGCCACCCCACCCGCCAACCTGCCCCATCTCCATGTCCCCGTTTACTGTTGTACCACAGCAACAGTCTCCCTCGACTCACGTAAAACGGCAGACAAATGAGAAAGTGTATTAAAAAAACTTATTTGCTTAGTACATTATTTATATATAGTGGTCTTTAAGGTGAATTGTTTTCAAAATAGTTAGCATATAATGAAGAAGAAAATTGCAATGCTGCTGATGCTGTCTCTGGGCTTCTCCACCGCCTCGATGGCTCAGTATCCGCAGATTACCGACGAGGCCAAGCATCTGATTGACTCACTGGAGGCCTGCTGGCAGGCCCATTCCGACTCTGCATGGGAAAAGGCTTTCCCCATCGTTGTGAAAGAAGCACGCGAGGGACGACCATACGTGCCCTGGGCAGCTCGCCCCTATGACCTGCGTCAGGCCAAGATTCCGGCCTTCCCGGGCGCTGAAGGCGGCGGCATGTTCACCTTTGGCGGCCGCGGCGGAAAGGTGCTCACGGTGACCAACCTCAACGACGACGGGCCGGGCTCCTTCCGCTGGGCATGCGAGCAGGGCGGCGCACGCATCGTGGTGTTCAACGTGTCGGGCATCATCAAACTGAAGTCGCCCATCTACGTGCGCGCTCCCTATATCACCATTGCCGGACAGACAGCACCCGGCGACGGCGTCATCATTGCCGGCGAATCATTCCAGGTGGACACCCACGACGTGATTGTGCGCCACATGCGCTTCCGCAGAGGTGAGACGCTGGTGTGGCACCGCGAGGACTCCTTCGGAGGCAATCCCGTGGGCAATATCATGATTGACCACTGCTCGTGCGAGTGGGGACTCGACGAGAACATCTCGTTCTATCGCCACATGTTCGACATGAACGACGGCAAGCCCAAGCGCAAGGAACCCACCGTGAACGTAACCATCCAGAACACGATCTCGGCCAAGGCCCTCGACACCTGGAACCATGCCTTCGGCTCCACGATAGGCGGCGAGAACACCACCTTCATGCGCAACCTGTGGGCAGACAACACGGGCCGCAACCCGTCGATAGGATGGGGCGGCGTGTTCAACTTCGTGAACAACGTTGTTTACAACTGGGTGCACCGCACAGCCGACGGTGGTGAGTTCACCACGATGTCGAACTTCATCAACAACTACTACAAGCCGGGGCCGCTGACAGACAAGGAATCGGCCGTCGGTCACCGCATCCTGAAGACGGAAAGCCGCTCCGAAGGGCTCTTCCCCTTTAAGCAGTTCGGACGCGTCTACGCCACCGGCAACGTCATGGAGGGCTATCCCGAGATAACGAAAGACAACTGGAAGGGCGGCATACAGACCGCTGACAAGGACGGAGAAATGGACCAGACGGAGCTCGACCTGATGCGCTCGGACGAGCCGTTCGTCATGCCGCCCATCAGCATCATGGGAACACAGCAGGCCTTCGAATGGGTGCTGCAGAACGCCGGCGCCACCATGCCGTGCCGCGACATCGTGGATCAGCGCATCTGCGAAGAGGTTCGCACGGGCGTCGCCTACTATGTGCCCAACTATGAAAAGAAGGTGAAGGACAACCCATACGGCGACATGTGGGGACTGTCGGACAAGTCGAAAAACGCCGATGGATTCTTTAAATATCGCCGATTGCCGAAGGACAGCTACAAACAGGGCATCATCACCGATCCAAGACAGATGGGAGGCTATCCGATATACCGCGACTGGCAACCCTATCAGGACACCGACGGCGACGGAATGCCTGACCAATGGGAGCTGGCAAACGGTCTGAACCCGAACAATGCCGCCGATGCCACGGCCGACTGCAACGGCGACGGCTACACCAATATCGAGAAATACATCAACGGCATTCCAACATCGGGATGCGTGGACTGGCGCAACCTGAGCAACAACCACGACACGCTGATTGGCAAGAAGAGCCTGATGGACTAAGTGCATCACCGTCATCCATAAACAGCAATCCCCCTGCGACACGGTGTCGCAGGGGGATTGCTTGTTTGTATCAAACCTTCATCTTTCATCCATCATCCTTCATCCAAACCGGTGCTTAGAGAAACGGCGGCGGTGAAGCGTCAGGCGGGCAAGGTCTCATCCTTGATGGCACGCTCGATGCGCAGCCTCAACTGCCGCTTCTCGGCCAGCGTGAGGGGGCGCACTTTGCAAGTGTAGCGCTGCATGACGGGTTTCATCGTTGGGTGTTTCTCGGCCATCGTTATGGTATTATTTATGATAAAGACGCGAAACGGCGGCCGATGTAACCACCAGCCGCCGTTTTTATTGTTGCCCAGACGGAGAATATGCCGAAAGAAACGCGCCAAGAAGGGTTCAGAAGGCTGCCGGAGTGCGGGCCGCACATTCACGCAGACGGGTGATGCTGCGGTGCATCAGGTTGCGCACACTCTGATAGTTGATGCCCATCACGCGGCAGATGTCTTCGTATTTCATCTGGTCTCGGTAGTAGAGGTTGATGATTTGCTGCTGACGGGGGGAGAGCTTCTCAAAGTAGCGCTCAATAGCGGCCGTCATGGCCATCCGCTGTTCCTGGAGCTCACGGTTGAAAGCCTCGGTCTCGGCCATGCCGCGCATCTTCACGTCGTCTATCTCATCGTCGCTTATCTTCGAACGGCGGCGGTATTCGTCGTTGATGCGATTGCGCAGCGACACGTAGAGATAGCTCTCCAGATTGTCCACTTCGTGGAGCGCGTCGCGCTTGGTGTAGAGCTTCACAAAGACATCCTGAATGCAGTCCTTCAGCAATTCGCGGTCGGTGCTGAAGCGGGAACCAAAGGCAAACAGGTTATCAATGTGCCTGTTGTAAAGCGTCGTAAAATCAATCATGATTAGCAATTAGTTACTTAGTAGATTGTATGACCCATCCGGGCTTTTGTTTGTTATGCGTGCAAAATTACGGTCAAAATTACTAAAACATATTTAATATTTGACCAAAAAAATAAAGATTTTTGGCATTTCGCTTGATTTTTATCAATTTTTCACACAAAAAGACGGATAAAACGCCTGCAAAGATGGGTACAGCCACCGGCGAATGGTTAAACGTTCTCATGCGTTTTTCCCTCTCGGCGCAGCCAATCCCCTCCCATTTTAGGGGAGGGGCGCAGGGGTGGGGTGAGCGTATCCCTTACGCACGAAAGATGACACCCCACCCCTGTTCCTCCCCTGAGATGGGAGGGGATTGGCTACAGTTCGTTTCCTTCGTAGAATTCGTTGTTTAACTCAACTTTCGAAGCTGCCAAATTTGGCAGCCCTTTTTAGTGATGTGTGATAGTAGTGGGAAACTTTTCCCAGCCAAAAAATCCAATTACGGTTACACGTCAACCTAATGAACAGCCTTAGCAGTTTCCTCGATGCCGGTCAGCAACAGTTGGCGTTTCCTACCATCCTGCATATCACGACTTTGCTGCAGAGCCTATAGGGTGGTGCAACGGTAGTTACGTTAGTTGATAATCACCTTCCTGCCATTGATGATTTGAATGCCCTTCATTGGAGCAGAAAGTTTCTGGCCATGGAGGTTATAGATTTGATCATTCCTTTCAACCTTTGGAGAAGAGATGCTTTTTATCTCTGTGGGAATAGATGGGCGCAAGCCAATCACTACCTTCTTTGCAGGGGTTGTGCCCGTAACAACTCCTTCATTATTAACAAAACTTGCATCAATAGGATCAAGGATTTCAAGCCCGTCTTCGAGTGTGAGCCCCGAGAACTGACCTATAGCAGTATTCTCAGTACACTCTGCTTCAACATGGGTCTGCTCGCCACTTATTGTCAAGGATCCCTCGCTCCCGTTTTGGATTCCATACTGAAGGCCCTGAACATATAGTTGTACTCCGCCTTTTATGTTAAGATTCGCATTCGTAAAAATACCTGTAGTGTTGGAATCTATATTCAGCGTACCTGTACTAGTAATTGTTGAGGTCTTATTGAGAAGCAAGCCATTGCCCGTAATTGAGTTCGTGCCTACTATCTTAACGATCAAGTCCTCTTCGTTTTCGTTGATAAGGGTATAATCATCTCCATCATAATGGATAGATGCATTATTCAGCGTAAGCATATTATTTGTATACTCGAACCTCACCTCACCATCGTCACTCAGAACACTTACTCCGTCAATCTCAGTCAGGTGAAAGGCGTTTTTATTCGTGACGGGAACCCCACAAACAGTTAAGCCGCAATAGGCCTCCCCTTCAGGCAAAATGAGCAAATGGCCTTTCCATTCTTGACCATCCTTCATAAACTTTTCTCTTGACTGGTCCCATGTGCAGCCGGTGGGCGCAGAGATGTGGGAACCATCCAACACCAATGTTTCTACCGACAGAACTCCCACTTCGTTATCGCGTCCTGGGGATGCCAACTGAAGCGTGGCATGGTCTATAATCAGTGTGCTGCCTTCGTCGACATCTATGCTTCCACCTATTGTCATCTTGCAGTCTTTCACTACAAAAATCACGCCTGAATATGCATAAAGCTGATTATTCAAATGGAGCGTGCCTCCTGATGTTGAGGTGACGGTGGTGTGGTGGTTATTCCAGTTGCAGTCAACACTTAGGTTATTGATCGTGTTACTGCCTATCAGATTGATAGTCAAGTCACGGTCATCTATCTCGTTATCAATTCCATCATTCGTGAGGTTGGCATTGTTCAGGGTCAGTATGCTGCTGATCTCATTATAACTTACTGTGCCGTCTCCTAACACATCGTCTGCATTGGAACTTGTTATTTTGATGCCGTTCACTGTCAGGTTGTATTCGCTCAACTTACAGGAAATGATCACTTCAGATTTCACCAGTTGATTGTTCAGGGCTACTCCTTTCAACGTGGAGTTGAATGCTGCATTGGCTGGTGTTGTGATGACAGTGGGTACAGGTTCAACCCCACTAATGGTAGCAACAGAATTATCAGGAAGGATCTCGACCACTAAGTCAAGCCTAAGATTAGAAAAACCGCCAATGGAGGCTTCCTGCGCATTGCTATTGCCATAGCCCTGCGCCTTGACAACTGCTCCATTGACATACATTTTGGATGTATTGCTGCCCAAGATACCATAGGTTTTTCCGCTGGCTGTCAGTTCACAGTTATGCACGTAAAGTGTGTTATCTGTTGTAATACCTGTTTTAATGCATATGGCGGCACTCTGGGCACTTTCCAAATGGAGACTACCTGTGCCGTCGGCGGAAGTAATAGTCACGCTTTCGCTCACTAAGCCATAGCGGTAATTACCTGTTGATGTAACAGAGTTGTTGCCCACCAAATTGATGGTCAACCCTATGATTCCACTCTGTATGCCATCCTCAGTAGTATTTATAGTAGCATTGTCCAGTGTCAGCGTGTTCGTCTTAGGGGTGAATCTCACCTTGCCATTACCAAACACATCCCTAAAGTTTTTGCCTGTCACCTGTATTCCTGAGATATAAAGGTCAAACGTACTCTGAGTGAAGTAGCCCGTCTCAGGATTGGCATAGTCAATATCGTTGGTGTTGCTTGTACTGAAATTCTTGAGTGATATGCAGTTTGTGAACATATCCTGAGATTCATCGCACATCCACGTGTTGTCACAAAAGATGTATTCCAGTTTTTTACAGTTCTCAAACATACTTGTCATTTTTGTCACGTTTCCGGTATCGAAATTCTCCAAATATAGAAATTGCAAATTGACACAATTATAGAACATTTCTTCCATGTTTTCCACCTTGGCCGTATTGAATCCCGACACATCAAGGCTCGTCAAACTCTCACACATGTAAAACATACCTTCCATATGCCGCGCATTTGACGTGTCAAACCCAGATACGTCAAGGTTCTTCAATGCACGACAATGGTAGAACATGTTTCCCATGGAATATACCTTCCCTGTTTTGAATAAAGTGCCCAGTTTCAGAGTTTCAAGACTGTCACAATTTTTGAACATGTTATTCATATCACACACCTTTTGGGTATCGAAATTTGACAAGTCCAGACTTTTCATCCTAAGACAGCCTTCAAACATATTATCCATACGACACACTTGGCTGGTGTTGAAATTGGATATATCCAAACTCTTCAGAAAATAACACTGCGAGAACATAGAGAGCATTGTTGTTACGCTGGACGTGATGAAGTGAGATACATCCAAACTCTTCAAACTATGACACCCCGAGAACATATTTTCCATATCTTTCACTTGACTGGTGTCGAAGTTGGAAAGGTTCAGAGTTTCCAGACTACTGCATTTATGGAACATGTATGACATGTCGGTCACTTGACTGGTGTTGAGGCTTGAAAGATCTAAATCTTTCAGTTTGGAACAATTACAAAACATATTTTGCATATCTGTCACATTTGCTGTATTGAGATATTGGAGGTTGCTTATACTAACAAGAGCGCTGCAATTATTAAACCAATAACTGGTATTGTTAATTAAGGTGAAATCGGAAAAAGAAGGATCAAAATCAACATGCGTGATTGCTAAATTATAATCAAGCCAACCTTTAGTTTCAACAGCAGAGTTTGCAGGCACATGAAATGTCTTGCCGCTTCTAGTTAGTTTCAGATTGTCATAATAGAACGTAAGGGTTCCCTTGTTAAGTACAGCATAAGGCTCTTGTTCTTGTGCATGTACCTGTATTGTCACCATACTCATCAGGACTACAATCAGGAACAAACTAATTCTTTTAAAAAAAAGATTTTTCTCCATCATTTTTTTCTCCATAATTATTGTTTACTTAATGCTTTACTTTATTCTATAATATAAAACGGTTGTCCGTTAGTATATTCGGGGGTAAAATTACAAAAAAAAACGAGAATAGAACAATAATAGTGTGACTTTTCTTGATTGTAGTATACGCGTCTTAACATTAATTATTATTTAGATGTGCTGGTTGAGGAGTGTAGGAGTTTGGGAGTGTAGGAGTTTGGACATTAGTTCTGATTCCAGAAATCCAGGAAAAACGAGCGAATAAATCTATCGTCCAGACTCCCAAACTCCTAAACTCCTTAACGGATTAGAACATCCGAAACTTCAGTTGTTTAAAAAAGAGCACAGTCCTTTAACGCGAACTATGTGTTTCGTTTCCTTCGTAAAATTCGTTGTGAAATAGGGAGATTTCACCGCTTCTGCAGCCAATAGACGTCGCCTTCGTGTGCGTCGGACATGCCGAACACGCCGGAAAGGCGCGTCGCAGACTGGCGGAGCTTGACGGCTCCCGTGGCGCGGTCGATGGTATAGAGGGCGTAGCGGCCCGGCTCTACGGGCAGCGACAGGCTGCCATCCTGCACATAGACCACATAGCCGCGCTGACTGCTTCCCAATGCCAGACAGCCGCGGCCACCGTCGACGGGACGCATCTGCGGCAGGTCGGCCAACAGCACGTCGCTGTCGATGCGCACATTGGCGGCCGAACCGCCGGCCAGAAGTATGGCCCAGCCGTAGTCGGGATACTGCTGCGAGAAGAACGTCACGGCCTTGTCGGGGTAGCGGTCGCGGTATTCGCGCACGGCACGGTAGGCCTCGGCAAAGCCCGTCTTTCCCACCTTCATCTTGCGCATCCACTGTCGCGGCGCCAGGTTGCCGCCGCCCTTGGGTGCCCAGAGACCCTCGGTGTTGTAGTGCCAGTAGCGGATGTCGATGATGTCCACCACATTATTTAATATAGGATCTGCCAGAATGGCGTCCTGAACATCCTTGGTGCAGCTCAGCGCAATGAGCGGATGGCGGCCGGTCTCGGCCTCCCACTCGGCGATGGTCTGCAACCAGAACCGCGTGAAATGGAGCGGTCCCGTGTATTCGGCGCTGATCAGGTGGACGGCATTGGGCTGGTCTTTCAGCTCATCAAGACACATGCGGATGTACTGGCGGTGAAGTGGGCGCAGCGAGGCGTCGTCTTCGTTGTAGAACTGCTCTGCAATGAAGATGCGCTTGTCGCCTGTGAAGGGAACAGGTTCGGGGAAGGCACCCTCGGTGTGGTTCACATTGTTGACGGGTCGCCACGGACAATCCACCCAGTGGGCGCCGGCTTCGAGGATGTTGTGCTGGAAATAGTGCTGGCTGAAGAGCAGGATGCCCTGGCTGGAGGCGGCGTCGGCAAACTGGCGGAGCCGTGTCCAGTACCACTGGTTGGGACGTGTCAGGTCGTAGCGGGTGAGGCCGTCCCAGGCCGTTCCCTCTCCGCTGCGGGCGAAAGGTTGCTCGTAGAAGGGAGCCCAGACATCGCCGTCGGCTCGACGGACGCGCTCATGGTCGGTGCGGCGAAGGTCGTACCAAAGACCGTAGTTGTGGTCGAGCAGGGCGAAATGGTGTTCTTTCAGGTGGCCCACCACGGAGTCTATGCGGTCGGTCCAGCCCGTTCCCTCGCGTCCCGGCACAAAACGGGTGATGGCCGGACGGGCACCATGGGCGCAGAAATTGTCCTTCACCCGGCCGCTCCACCACGGAATGTCGTAGCGGTTGCCGGTGATGAGCCGTCCATTGGCGGTGAGGTGGCCGTTCACGATGGCGAAGGCAGGGCGCGACGGCTGCTGCTTTTCGGGCTGTGGCCTGAGTTCCTTCAGGCCTCGGCGCTCCAGCGAGGCGGTGTAAGGAATGCTGTCGAGCCACATCTCCATGGTGAGACGGGGCTCGGAGAGCGATTTTCTGGCCATTTCATCGGCCTGTTCGGGAGTGGGCGAACTGCTGGCGTCGGTGCTGCGCGGCAGGATATAGGGCTGCGGAGAGCGCAGTCTTTTCACCGAGTCGAGACGCTCTTGCAGCTGCGCATAGAACAGACTCCGGGGCGACACATGGTCGTTGCTGCTGGTCCACTCGCCGTTTCCTGTGAGCGTTCCCCAACAGCCGTGGGCGCTGCATCGGTTGTCGGCATCGGGACTATAGCACCAGATGGTGGAGGCGGTGCACTGCCAGAACATCGAGTTGGCGGTGTTCCAGCCGGTGCCAAACTGAAACTGCTCGAGGTTGCGGAAGCAGAGGTCGTGGCCGTCGATGTTGACAATGTCGAACAGAAGTCCTGCTGCCCACGAGCCGATGCTGCCGCTGAAGCCGATCGACTCCTCGCCCTCGCACTGCACAAACGCATTGGGACCGGCGGCACAATAGCCTGCCGCGAAGTCGTGGATGCCCTTTCGGGAGATGCAACGCTGGAACAATGTCTGCTGACCTCGCGTCAGGAAGACGCAGCGACGCCAGCCTGCCACCTCAGAGACAGGTTCCTCGGCCAGGCAATCCTCCACGGTGACGCGGCTGCCGTGCAGCTGGATGTTCACGGCAGAGCCGGACAGATGGCGGAAATGCACACGCCTCACCCAGCAGTCGCGCACGTTCTCCAGGCTGATGCCGTCCCAGCAGTGGTCTTCGTCGAAGGCATGGCGGGGTGAAGACGCGGCGTCGATGCCCAGATTCTCGATGCCGCACTCACTGATGGCGCCGTCGTGGGTCACCTTCTGCACAAAGGCCCCGCCGAACCGCTGGCTCAGCGCCGTGGTGACGGGAGCGTCGAGCGTGATGCCATCCGTACCGACGGCCACGACCGTGCGCAGCCAGCGGATGTCGATGTCGGTGGGTTTCCAGCCGGTATAGTCGAGACCGCCGCCAAAGTCCTCCATGCCGAGCGAGGCAATCCACTCGGCCGTAGAGGGCCGGGTGACGACGACGCGGTCGCCAACGCGCAGACTTCCTGTGGAGGAAAGGCGCAGCGTGCGGCTTCCGGCGGCGATGTCGGTGGCCGAAACTGCGATGGAATCGGCCGAAATGGCGTCTTTCCGGCCTTCCACATAGATGGCTGCGCCGCGGTCAGCGCCCGTCATCTTCAGGATGGTTTGCTGCTGTCCCATGCCCCTGACGACGATGCCCGAGGCCGTGATGCGCAGCGGTGCTGAGAGCAGGAACGTGCCTTCGCCGAGCAGCACGGCACCGCGACGGCCCTCACCATCGGGTTTCAGCGTCGCCACATAGTCGATGGCCTGCTGTAGACGTGCGCGACAGTCGCCCTGACTCCACGCCACATAGACCACGTTCTTCACATCGGGGATGGCCTCTTCGCTCGCACGGTAGCCACAAGTGGAGTAGTCCATGGGCACAAACACTTCCTTGCGGGGCTTCGGGGCCGCCGCCACACTATGGGCCATGCCACACATCAGCAACAGCCACACGGCGCGCAGGCACTGGCTTTTCAATGGTGTCTTCAACATTTCCGGGTGTTTTCGGTGATTGATGATAATGGTGCAAATATACACATAATAAAGGAAACAGCCACCGAAAGCCCTGGGATTAACCAACCTTAACAGTAAAAGTATTCGGCGGCTTTTCCGCTTGATGTGTCGATAAATAATGCAATAACATATTGTCTATGTTATATGAGCAAAACAAAAAGGCCCCTTCCCTAAGGCTTTCCTTTTCTTTTCGTTTTAAAGTTTTTTCAGCTTTTTTCTTTCATTTTGGAATAAAATGCCTATCTTTGCAAACAATTCTTAGTCAACTATATCATTATTATTAACAATCAACAAACAAAAAGAAAGGAACATTTATGAAAAAGTTTTACCTATTATTAGTAGCGGCCTTCATCGCCGTAACAGCATTTGCGCAGCAGCCATTAGGCAAAGCCCAAAGGTCATCGTCTGATATTGGCATGCCTGTTCAGACAAAAGTAAACCACAACCTGAAGAAGGGCTTTACCAAGCAGTCTGCTTCGATGAGCGGTCCCCGTAGAATTCAGGGTGACCCCAACAACATCATTCAATCCCCACCTGAAACAGCCGAAATCAAGTACTACCAGCGCAGTGGTTATTATCACGCTGTTGATAAGGATACGGATTTTCCTTATTCTTATTATGAAGCCGAACAGTCTGGCGTAGTAACCATTGCTTACGACGGCAATGACGTTTACTTCCAGCATTTATTGGCAGATGTTGATATAGACACATGGGTTAAAGGAACTATTGACGGCAATACCATCACCATTCCACTTGGCCAGTTCATTTCATATAGTGAAAGCAATAATTACGGTAAGTATCTTACCATGGCTGAAGTATCCGATCATCTTGTACCTGCGGGCGAAGAAGATTTTGTAGCTACAAACGACACAGAAGCAACGGAAATCACCTATACAATCGACGGTAACACCATTATTCAGAACGGAACAAATGCCAATTACACGCTGACCACCGCATGGTCTGACGATGAATACGTATATTACTGGGGTTCTCAGGGAGGTGAGTATGAAACAGTTCTCACACTTGATGAAGGATACACGCCGCCTCAGCTTGTTGTTTTACCTGAAGGTGTCGAGCCAGAAGAATGGACCCTCGAAGGAACTTACATTACATCTGGGGCTTCACCTGAGAAATATAACGTAATGGTAGCCGTGGACGGTGATGACATCTATGTGTCGGGACTTGCCTACTACTTCCAGGAAGCATTCCTGAAAGGCACCATCGTTGAAAATCAAGTCATCTTCGAGGCAGGACAGCTTGTTGGCGAAGACGATTACGGTTCTGAATACATGGTTGGATACGATGGAAACAGCATTACTGACATCGTATTCGATTACGATGCAAACGCACAGACGCTTACTCAAAAAACTAACTACATCATTGAGAATAGCAGCCAGAATACACTTGATTTCTGGGGCTATTGGATAAATGTTACGATTAGTGCTGAAGTTGAAGAGTTAGTCGCCATCCAACTGCCCGACGGTATAGAGACCGAGCCGTACAAGCTCAATGCCAAGGTAGAAGAAGAAGCTTACGAAACGGAAGTTCTGGTTGGCTTCGATGGTGTCGACGTGTACTTTGTTGGCCTCAGCGACATTTTACCTGAAGGCGTAACGAAAGCCACAAAGAACAATTACGGTCAGTATGTAGTACCCGCCAACCAATATGTGGGAACAAATAATTACGACTTCTTCTTTACAGACTTCAACTCGGAAGAATTAGAAGACATTGTGTTTGAATACGACGAGGCCACCAACACCTTCAGTACGGACCAATATTATTTGAACGTCTCAAGGTCATCACTTTTGTATTATGAAAAGTATACAGACGTAACCATCACTAAGACTCCTTCTGTGTCGACAGCCATCAGCACCATCGATGCCGACAGCCAGGTGCGCTACTACGACCTGCAGGGCCGCATCGTGGATGCCAACAGCAAGGGCGTCTTCATGAAGCAGATAACACTGAGCGACGGCACGGTGAAGAATAACAAGGTCGTTCGCAAGTAATCGCGCCTCACTACATCAACAGGAAAAAAACAAGCATGATGGGGAGCGCCGCTGGTCGGCGCTCCTTTTTCTTTGCCACGGACGGACACGGACTTTTTTTGTCGCAGACTGACACGGAATGTATTTTGCCACGGACTGACACGGACTGTTATTCGCCTGCGGCGCTACACGAATACGCACGAATAAACACGAATGAATCATGAATAATTCTTGAAACATTACATGAGTATTTGTACATATTCGTGTAGCGTCGCAGGCATCTTCACTGTCCGAGTCTGCATTGTTCGCCTGCGGCGCTACACGAATACGCACGAATAAACACGAATGAATCATAAATTATTTATGAAATATTACATGGGTATTCATGCATATTCGTGTAGCGCCGCAGGCATCTACTCTGTCCGAGTCTGCATTGTTCGCCTGCGGCGCTACACGAATACGCACGAATAAACACGAATGAATCATGAATTATTCTTGAAACATTACATGGGTATTTGTGCATATT
>OCTW011606447.1_pt1 | contig 22749 bp, 36 predicted proteins | sample 1539671 | NCBI WGS metagenome assembly OCTW01 (sample SAMN02144230, study PRJEB22623) | gut metagenome | biome: sheep rumen | host: Ovis aries | place: New Zealand
AAGCCGTTGAGTGCATATTTTCGTGCGTAGGACGATGTTGCGCCAGTAACCTGCGAGTCATCCATACCCTTCTTTTCAAAAGGTTCACGGGCAAATGCCGAGGTGGTGTAGGTTTCTCCGTTCGATGTGCGTAGGACGGCTGTTGCCTTCACATAGACTCGTTCTCCCACTGGTACGATTTCGTCGCTGATAGTGAGAGTGCAAGATGTTTCTTTCAGCAGAGGCTTGACGGCTTCCAGAATATCCTCGCAACTGCGATAGTTGTACTTGCCGAAATTGTTCCTCTGATTCTTCGGTGCCTTCAGACCTGCCTGAATGATCACCAATTCGTTGGTTTTCTTTTCTGCCATAGTTAAAAATCGGTTATAAATCTTGTTCCAAATGTTTCTTCGTACTCTTTCGCAAATACCTCAACGGGTGTAGGTTTCTCTCGTATTCCTGCGCACCTCGCTGCCTTGATGCGGGCGTTCTCCTCCTCCTGCTTCTTAATCATGAAGTCGATGTAGTGGAGCTTAATGATTTTACCACCACCCTTGCCAGCATTGTTTAGTCCGGGCTTCATCACCCATTGGGCGCAGAGTGATTTCGGTGATACGATTCCTTCTCCTGCATCGCAGACACGCAGCTTCTCTGATTCGGGCTGACAGTGGGCGCAGGACGCACAGCACTTCTTGATGCTGATGTTGTAGCGGTTTTTAACGTAGATGTCGTTTGCCATTATGTTCTTGTTTTTGTAAAAGTTTCTTTCTTGCACCAATTTGTGACGGCTTGCAGGTAGCCTGCTTCGTAGGCATCGTCGGGCGTTGCCGAAGGGTGCTTGGCGAGCCACTGCCGTTTTTGGTCTTTGTAGCTCATTTTCTATTGTCTATTGCTTGGTTGACGGCATTATTCATCTCTTCTTGTGTTACCTCGCAGATGACCTTCGCATTATTGCCGGAACGCTCGATATACGGCTCTCTTTTGGGGTTTTCCTTTACAACGAACTCCACTTGGAGAGTGCCATTCTTTTTCTTTCTGCTCCTTGGCGGTGGAAGCGTTTCCTCGTATGTCAGCTCTGGGTTGTCGTGGACGTTTCCGATGACTTCCATCTTATAGCTATCCCACTTGTCAGAGAAACCTGACATTAGATACGTCAACACGCCTTTGGTCAGAGATTTCAATGACCAGTCCAATACGGAATAAGGTGTGACGATGTGCCTTGTAAGCACGGCCTTCCTATTCTTGTTTTCAGGTGTACGCATCATCGTGACGATGTCACCCTCGTATATCTCCTTGCCGTTCTTGTCGTGGATTCCCGAATACTGACCGATGGTGTCGGGGTCTACATCGTGAAGAACTCCATCGCAACTGATATACCTGCCGTGAGCATAGTCGCCATACACCCACCGGCCGTTTACCCTGCCTCTGAATTTTATTATCCTATTCATAGCGGTTATCTTTCAAACTTAATCGTGTCGCCATCCACGATGACGGAGTCGTAGGCCTGTGTGATGCGGCTTAAATCATACGAGAGGCTGTCAGCGATGTGCTGTGCGGTAACGGTAGCATGACGCTCGGTGACGAATGTGTAAATCCAACCGAATGTCATCGTAAAGAGGAGGATAGCAACGATGGTGGCTGCTACAGGTTCACGGCGGCAGAAGGCTGCGATAAGCCTGCCGATCCATCTAAATACCGAGAGCAGTCCGAACAGGATGCCCATCAGAATAGTCTTTGACCCCCAAAGGAACTCTTTGATGCCTGACTTCATGCAGACACGCCATTGGCGGAGGTCGTCGTAGAGTAAATACTTCATTTTATTTGGTTTTTAGGGTTGTCTAAAAAGTGGCGGTACTATTCCCCGCCAAGCCATCGGTTTCAGGCCTTGTCCGCTGGCACTATGATGTTAACAGCAAATAACTCACCTATTGATTTGCTCAAACTTCCAAATCTTCTTGTAGTGGACTCCGTACTTTATTCCTGCGCTTATCTTTTCTGGCGGGATGTGGAGTGCCTCGGCGCATTCTTTAATGCTATTAAACCTGCCCATCTCGACATTATCTCTGAATGCGATGACGGGAATCTTTCTTGCTCGTGTTGCTGCTGTTGTACTCATATATTTTTAGGGATTTGGTTTCTTTGAAAAACCGCCTATTCTCACGAACCAGCGGAAAAGAATCTATTACCATGAAAAAACACCAAAATAAATATGATAAAATGAACTGAGGTTTCGTTATAAACAGCCCTATCCTCACGGACGAGGCTGGTAACAATGAATATAAATAGTTAATCAAACTACAAAAAAAATCAACAATCTATCACTATACAAACGAAAGATTTTCCCTCCGCTGAGGGAGCTTGATGTTGGAATTATGAATCATGAGAAACACGTAAAAACAGAAGGTCGCCTCACGGCGTATGGTGCGCACGGCAGGAGTCGAACCTGCGTCTTCCGGGCTTTAATGAAATTGTAATTATGGCATACACAACAAAAAAGGATACTCTGCCGTTGAGCTACGTGCGCTTGTTTGGAGGCTGTTGGCGCGACCCAACTCGGACTGGATGTTTATGCTTGTGCAAAGCATACTAATTTTTTAGCAAATCACAATCTGTCAAGACATCAGGATAACTTTCTTTTAGTTGTAATTATGACAACAAGCAGACTGCGGACATACCGCGCCTCCCTTATTTTCTCGCTATATTGTTTCAAGAAGTCAAACATCGCTTGCCACTTTAACCGAAATGGCTCCGTAATCTTTAGTGCCACGGTGAGGAATCGAACCCCATTCGCCAGTTCCGTGGCGTGTGCCCCAATGAAGGGGCGGGTGAATTGATTTTGAGTTCGTCGGCGGGCTCTCACCGCACACTTGTCCCTACAAGCGGCTTTAGGGTTATGCAGGCCTCACGGCTTTGCGATTGGTGCGCACGGCTGGATTCGAACCCGCATGGTGGTGAAAGCGATAAACATTATATACACTATGAATACTATGGATGTGTTCTACCATTTGAACTACGTGCGCGGTTGTGTCTACGTCCTTGCGTTCTGCACCTCGTTTTGGAAGTGACTCTTGCCGACTATCGCCCCGTTGACGATGAGGTTGTCGATTTCCGACTTGATGTAGAAGATGGTGTTCCCTACTTGGGAGTAGTGCAGTTCTCCTTCGTCGCGTCGCTTCTCAAACCAATCCTTGCTGACACCGAGGTAGCCGATTGCCTCCTTTTGCGAGAGGAAGAGCTTGTCGCACGGACGTATTACTGAGGATTTCATGACATGATGAGTTTTGTTGTTTGTACTCCTCCGTATGTAGAGAGAGCGTTCTGACGGATGATGTTTGCTAACTCCGAGTTGGTCTTGAATGCCAGTGCATCGTAGACTGCCGTGCGTCTGCAACGGAACGCTTTACACATCTTTTCCACGCTGCCCGGCGGCACCTGAATAATTTTTTTTCGCTGAATCATTGTTTATTTCAAATTTTTGTTTTATCTTTGCCGAACGGAATCCGTTTGCGGACAAATCCGTGACGGGTGATTCTTGTAATCACTTTGCAAAGATACACATTTTGTGTGACATAACACACATTTTGTGTGAATTTTAAATGTAATTAATATTTAATGGTTTAATTGTTAAAGAGTGTGAACTTATGGAAGACCTTTTAAAAGAAAGAATCGACAAGCTGATACGTGGCTTGAATCTCTCTCAGGCCGAGTTTGCAGAGAAGGTAGGTGTCAGTGCCAATGCCGTCACCAACTGGAAGACTCGTGGTATCAAAGGTAGTTCTTATGCCAAAATCGCTATGGCCTTTCCACAAGTGAACATGGAATGGTTAAGAACAGGAATTGGTGATATGCTATTAATTAACACACACACGGGCATACCTTATTACGATGTAGATTTCATCGGCGGATTCGACATTGTTACGAACAATCAGACTATTAACCCTGATGGCTTTGTCAATATAGGTACATACAAGAAAGCAACGTGCCTATGCAACATCACGGGTCATTCAATGGAGCCAGAGATTTGTCACGGGGACATCATCGTCCTCAGAAAGATTGACGATTGGCGTTTCCTTCCCTACGGAGAGATATATGCTTTCGTTGCAAAGAACGATATGCGAACAGTCAAGAGGCTTGGCAAGTCGGAACACGATGATTCCTACCTGCTGATACCTACCAACAAGTCGCCTGAATACGCTCCGCAGGAACTGAAGAAAGAAGATGTGTTGTACGTTTACGAAGTAATGGGGTGTATGAAAAGATTTTAGGTTAAGAAGTTGGCTATTGGTTGGCTAAAGAAACCAACCCGTCATAAAGACTTGTAAATCAGTCGATTGCAAATGTAAGGAATATCTTCCCAAGCCGAGGGTCGCGGGTTCGAGTCCCGTTTACCGCTCATCACTGATTATCAACGAGTTACGCGTATTTCGCGGTTGTTTTTTCGGTGAAAATGAATTGATTTTTGAGGTTTCAACTCGGCTTTTATGGGTTTCCGACGGGTGTTTTGGTTGGCTATTGGTTGGCTGACAGTTGGTAATGTAGTACTCAAAAATCAAAAAGACTATGTATAAGATTTATCCTTTCGTGGAAACGAAGAAGCAAGATGCGCGTGGCGAGTCGCCCGTGTACCTTATTATTAGAAAGAGGGGTGTCGGCAAGTTTTGGTTGTCGACGGGGTTGTCGAGCAAGGGCAAGCTGGATGGCATGTCGCTGCCGAAGGGAACGCTGAACGCCCGTGCAAGGACATTGGCATTGTGCAGGTTGCTCTCTGACGGCGAGTCCGTGTTGCAGCGTCCTGACGTGGATGCGTTATCGCTAAACGAGGTAAAGGCACTCTTGCAGGAACAGTTGTTCGGCATCGTGCAGGAGCATAAGACGCTCGTCTGTCTTGTCGGTCTGTTCGCAGGGAAGAAGCGCACAAGTACACGCACGCTGTACGGCATTACGCAGCGCAAAGTGGAGGCGTTCGATGCCCGTGTCTGTGCTGACGATGTCGATTCCGAGTGGTTGGAGCGATTCCGTCTATGGTGTATGGATGGCGGTATGAGCGTGAACGGAGCAGGCAAGGAGCTGCGCAACATCCGTGCGGTGTTCAACTGGGCACGAAAGGAAGGTTACACCCGTAACTACCCGTTCTTGGACTATCACATCGTGGAGGAAGAAACACGCCCCAACGACCTCACGGCAGATGAGTTGCGTATGTTCAGGGACTATCCGTGCGAGAAATGGCAGAGAAAGTACGTTGACTTCTTTATGCTCAGTTTTTATCTCGCAGGAATTAACCCCGTAGACCTGCTTCTTTTGCGCTCTGACGCGATACAGGGTGGCCACCTACAGTTTGTACGTCAGAAGACAAACAAAGAGGGTGTGCGCAAGATTAGGACGATTATTCTCCCCGTGGTTGATGAAGCTCGGACACTCATCGAGAAATATCCGAGCAAAGAAGGCTATCTGCTTGGTTTCATGGATGGCAGGAAGGACTACCATTCGTTTGTGAAGAAGTGCAACGAGGCGTTGAAGAAGGTCGGCACGTCAGAGGTTGTCCCTGACAAGACGGGGAGGTTGCGCAAGATTGTGTACCACCCTATCCTGCCGAACATCACCCTCTACACGGCTCGCTACACGTTCGGTTCGATTGCTGCCAATGACCTCGACATCAGCGAGCGTACTATCGGCATGTGCCTCGGCCACTCATGGAGTCGGAACGTCACCGTCAGGTACATCTCCAATGACCAACGGAGGGTCGACAACGCCGTCAGAAGAGTCGTCGAGTTTGTTGGGTGAGCGTTTGTACTCGTTCTCTGGCGATGGCGGTGGTGTCAATCCGTGATTTTCAATGAATGCGAGCAGCTGGTCGGTTCGTAGCTGTAGGAAGTCGTTGGCTGCTTTATACCGTTTTGCCATGCGACTATGATAAGTATTCCTATCAGCCATTCGAGCGGTCTTCTCTCTCGCTTTCTTCAGACGCCCGTCAAGAGTCTCTATAATCTTTTCAAGGTGTCGAATCCAATTCCTCGCCTCGTTCTCCGTGAAGTGCTCCTTCAGCGTCGGGTCGAATTGTGACTGTTTCATTTTCTGTAGTTTTGGGTTTGTTGAAAAATTGCATTGTGAACTCGTCGGCTTTGATATATCCGAGGATGTATCGCTGCATAGTGATGTCGGGTGACGAGTGCCCCATCCATTTTGCTATTTGCGACACGTCAGCATGATACTGCACGTAGAGGTTTGTTGCAAACGAGCGTCGCCCCGTGTGTGATGACACGAAGCAATACTTCGGCAGCGTTTGTTCCTTTCCGCGTCGGTAAATGGTAACTGTGTCGTCGATGCCCACCTGTTCGCAGATGTATCGTATCTTATCGTTGTACGTGTCAAGATACATGGACTGCTTGTCGTACCTATTCTCAGCCAGATACGGCATAAGAAGTTCGTGGACGGGCACGGTGATTAGCGTTCGTGTTTTCTTCGAGCAGTAGGTGAGCGTGTTCGTCATGATGTCGCAGTTGTCGGGCGTCAGCCTCTCGGCATCGCAGCTACGTGCGCCCGTCCACGACTCGATAAGGAACTTTCGCTTTGCTGCTTTCTCGTAGGAATCCATCGGCTTGTAGTTATGGATTCGCAGGATTTCTTCCTCCGTCAGCCATACGGCTCCAGACTTCTCGGCTCGTTGTACCAATATCTCCGCATATCTGCGTGACGGCACTTTCACCTCGTTGCGGTGTCGGTTGATGACGGCCTTAATCTCTGCGAACACCGTCTTTCGTGAGTTTGGAGACATCTGCGATTCGAGGTATTCGGCGAAGTCTTCGAGGTTCAGGTCGGTGATGTCCTTCCACGTCGGGCAGTGTCCGAGCATCTGAGCGAATCGGTCTATGACCTTCGTGCGACCGGGGTTTTTCCACAGATACGCCCCAACGAACGAGTGCTTCCATTCTCGCGGATTCCGTTCGTAGTCGTCGAAGTAGCCACGGCTGATGGCAGCTCTGTACTTCTTCTGTTGCTCAAATGAGAGCGATGTGATGTCATTCATATCCGTTCTTGTTTGCAAAGTTAATAATATTATTTCTAAAAATCGTGAGAAAGGGAGAAAAATTTACTCCCCCTCCCTAAGAGACTAATCATCGTCAAGGCTTTTCACTCCTGCATTAGTGGCGCAGACGATAAGTGCTTCGCTGTAGGCGTTGTCAAACCACTCGCTCATGTTTCTTGCAATTTCCTCCATTACGGAGTCTGGTTGGTCGCCGTCGAGCCCGTAGCTTCGCAGTTCGTTTCTGTCGATTGTTACCACGGGGAAGGCGTGTGCCCATTTCTCTTGTTCACGCAGTAGCCGTTTCTTGTCGCTGTCGCGCACGATGTTACGTGCATGCACCCATGCGTCGTTGATGACGTCACACAGCTCGTCCTCGAAGTAGTTGTCGGCAAAGTTGATTCTCTTGTCGTCTACGATGATGTCGACGCTGTAGACGAAGTCTTCGTCAAGCACTTCGATTCGAGTGTTGTTTTCTGCAAGACTTTCGTTTGCTCTTTTCAGAAGGCCCTGCCAATCGTTGTAGCGGTTCATAATTCTTTGGTTTGGTTAGACAATTCCGAGTTTCTGCATGATGCGCAGCGTTTCTCGGTAGTAGAGTAGATAGTCGGGGTGAGCCTTTTTCTCGCGCATGAACGCCCGTGTGATGGCTCGCTCGTCTTTGTCGATGAAATCCTCTTCGTTCTCTTTGAGGAACTGGCAGACGTGGTTCTTGATGAACTTCAGTGCGCAGTCGTCTTCGGGAACGGAAGGAACGTAGCTTTGCAGTTGCTTGTAAGCAATCATTGGCAGCGTAACGCCAAGAGCGAAGAAGTCTTCGAGTTTGTAGAGATGTTTCTTTGTTTCTGTCATAGCGATTCCGTTTTAAGTGTCAAAAATACACTATTAGAATTTATACCATTTCGCGGAGTCTATTGCCTCGCCGTTGTGGTACGGAGTGAAGTTTCTCTGATGCACGTTTGCTCCGAGTGCGTTCAGCCGTGAGCGTGTGGTTACGCTGTTCCATCCGCACATATTGAACTTCTTTGTCGTCGCTGTGATAATGGCGATGTGATTCCCGTGCAGATAGACGTTGCTGAAGTTTCTTCCCGTTTTCACTCTCGTGTTTCCTCGCTTGAAATTACGATGCTTGCGTATTGCTTCAAGCATTTCTTCTTCAATTTTTCTCATAATTCTTTACATTTGGTTAAACATCGTGGGTGGTTTCCCACCCGTAAGACTAAGTTAGCTCGTTCAGGCGCGTTTCGGGATAGCACCAATACAGGTCATCAAAGAAACACTCCACGTCAATCGGGTCTGAATCTTCATCAAGGAGTGGATTCCCGTTGTCGTCGAGCAGCATTCGCTCCAAATCCCTCCTCGTGTAGCAGTCGAGAAGTTCTTCGCAGTAGTAATCGACTCCGTCTACATCTATAGGTATCACGTCGTCGAAAGCATGCTCTGGGATGTAACACACCTCGTCAGGATTCTCGTGGAAAGCCTGCTCGTTTTTGTAAACATAGCCGTATTCAAATCCGTTTGAGCATACGTCTTGGCTATAATAGTTTACTCCGTTAATGGAAATCTTGTTTCCGACATTGTTGTACTGACTCATAATTCTTTACGTTTTTGGGTTATACATTAGCGGCTCCGAAGAGCCTTAGACTAATCGTCGGAGTACGGCATGAGGCCACAAGCAGACACGATGTCTCCCCACACGTCCTGAATGTCTTCCTCCCATCCTCCGTCTATACGCTCGTTGATGATGCCTGCGTCGAGTGTCATCGGGAAAGAATAGACGACAAATGGGTACGTGTTTCCATCCTCTGCCTCGAACCTGTGTTTTGAGAATGTAAGTGTGTAGTCTTCGCCGTCTTGGTTCTCACACTTCAATCTCCAAACGCTGTCGTCGTCTGGGAGGCTAACGATTTTCTTTCTGAAATCGTCGATAGTAAGATAATGCTTCATAATTCTTTACATTTTTGGTTAGACATAGTGCCCGCCATGCAAGACGGGCTGAGAGACTAAATCATATTAAACTCGCGTATAGCGTGTTCATCGTCAACGGCCATAAAGTAGCACTCGCTCATTTTAATTCCAAAGTGTTCTTGGTTGTCTTCGAGCCAACTTTCAACTGCGCCCCTGTATTCACTCTCAATCACCTTTTTAGTTAGTGCATGAAGGCGAATCCTCAGAAGGTCTCCGTTAATGTAGTCTAAAACATAGATTGTCATAGCGATTCCTTTTTTTCGTGGATTCGGTACATTGCAGCAGGATTTCTATCCATCATCTTACTCATTGCTTCCTGCGCTCTTTCTAAGTTGCTGAACGTTCCGCAAAAGACGACGTTGCCGCTTGGATAATATCGGTAGATGCAGTAGTCTTTCATGATACGAACGACTTGAAGTTCTCCTTGCGGAAGGAACGGAATTGCTGCTTCACGGTGTCGAAATACGTCACCAATTCTGGATTCGGCTCACGATTCGACGTGTCCTTGATGAGAGGCAGGATGATGTTGTCCTGCAAAGTTCCGAAAGCCTGACGCACTGAGCCGTCCTTCTTGACGAAGTAGAACTCGACGATGCGCGTCTTCATTGCTTTCACACACTCGGCAATCTGCATTGCCTGATTCTCGCACTCGGCCATCGGGCGGCCAGTGATCTCGTTGATGCGCTTGGCATCGGTCATTACTTTTTCTGACATATTCTTTACGTTTTAGAGGGTTAGACATTGTGCCCCGTTCGGGGCTGAGAGACTTAGCATGTTAAAAGAAATGCTGCGGTAAAAATCGGCCCGTGTTCTTTTTCCACATACTCAGAAACGCTTTTTGCTTTTGTCCATCCGCGTTTGATAGCGTACTGATAGAATCTATCCAAGAAGCCTTCGAGAAGCCAATGTGCCGTGTCTTTGTTCATCTGCTTCATATAGAAGTCTGCATCTTGAAAATCTTTTTCCACTGAAGGAGAAACTCTTACTATTGCCATAATTTTTTACATTTTAGCATTTGACCAAATCAAGTTTCGAGTAGTCGTTGCAGTTGTTACAATAGCATTCGCCATTGTCTTCGCAATCGGTTCCACATTGTCCTGTGTTTGGGTTCACCCAAACTCTGATTTCCACATCATCGCTCCCGCAATGTTTGCATACGAATTTTTCCATATTCTTGTTGTTTTTGGTTAGACAATAGTGGGCATTTCTGCCCGTAGAGACATTATTGCAGCATCGCAATCTTGGCGACAATCTCTTCTTCAGTTTCCAGAACTTTAATAGCATACCTTGTCATTCCTATCGCCGTCCAATGGAATCCTTCATTCTTCTGCACCGCAGGGTCGCCCCTCATGTCTCTGATGAATATGATTTGCTCAACATTTACGAGAACTTCATCACATCTGTCCTTTTCGTGCAACTTGATAAATCTGAATGGTGTCATATTCTACAATTTTAAAGGGTTAGACAATAGTGCGCCCGTAGGCGCGTAAGACTAAGAGCCGATAACGAAGCCGTAGCGTTTCCACAACTCGTTGCCCGTAGGAGTGTAGTCTTCCAACAACAATCCCCATTGGCCTTCTGACGGGTCGCGCTGCTCGTCGTTCTCCTGCAACCATGCCCAATCGAGGTACACTTCGATGCCGAACTCGGAATTTTCGATGCAACTCATTGGCATGCCGAGGTCTTCGCAGAGCATACGCACGTCAGAGAGTGTTGGCACGTTGCATCCACCATAGATGCAGACCTCTCCAGTCTCTTCGTACTCGACATCGGATGCGAATCCGTGATTCTGTGCTATGTGCTGAATGCCCCACAGCAATACTTCAATCTTCTTCATATTCTAATTCTTTTAAGGGTTAGACAATGAAAGGGCGGGCAGTTTCGCTCTGCCACACCCCAACCAACTAAAACTAAGATAACTCACATATTGCACACGTACTCACGTGCATCGAAGTTCGTTCCGTTCTCCTCGTTGTACTCGTCTACGCTATACACAGGAATATATGTCTCTCCCGTGATTTCGTAGCTTCCGCTGTCGAGGAGGTTTTTCAGCACGTCCCTCATGTCATCATCGTCGCCACTCAGAATTGCAGCGATTTCTTCTTCTGTCGCATTGAACGACACTCCCACACGAGCCCAAATCTCGCGGTTCTTGGTAGATGTTCCTTGTTTCATATTCGTAGGTGTTTGGTGAATAGTGGCAGGACAATGCCTGCCGTGAGACTAATCGCCCTCGAAGAAGAACTGCTGCAAGAGAATGAGCTCGTCTTTCATCGAGTGGTCGTACTTTACCACCAATGGCGGCGTGTCATGTTCCTTCAGTCGCTTAATGAGATTCTCATACACTTCTTTCAGCGTGTAGACACTGCAGTACCACTTGTTGATGTGCCATAGGATGGTGTTGCCATTCACAATGCAGGTCGTTGGACGACTGCCTACAAAACCCGTGTAGATTTCGTCACGCTTTCCACCTAAGATGCAATCGTAGTTGTCGAAGATTTCACAAATCCAATCTCTCGTGACGTTCTTTCCGTCGAGAGGTGCGGGAATCAGTTTCTTTTTCATATTCGTAATGTTTTGGTGAGTAGTGCTCCCCGTGCAAGAGGAGCGAAAGACTAATCGGTCATGTTGAAGAAATAGTCGGTGGCCTCAGTGTTGCCCTCGTACTTGTCGTAGAAGTCGTCACGGGCGCGGTAGTACAGGTCGGAATAGAGTTTTCCGAACTCCTCACGGCCATCGTAGCCATGTCGTTCGAGAGCAACGTTCGCCCACGATAGCATGTTCAGCGCGATGACAACCTCCGTGAACGCCTTGTAGTCACTCAGCCATTCCTTCTTCACTCTTTTGTACGTGTCCTCGACATCTTTCTTGCCAAACCAATCGGCAATAGCGAAATCAGAGACGAACGTGTACTTCAACGGGCCGAGCTGCAAATTGTCGTTGACCCACTTCTCCAAACCTGCGGCATAAGAGAAGACGTTTGTGAATCCTTGTTGTACCTTCATATTCAAAATGAGTTGGTGATAGTGGGAGCCGTGCAAGACTCCATAAGAGACTTAGTAGAAATTAGCCACGAGATAACGGTCTTTACATAGGGGATTCGGGTAGAAAACATACTCAGAGCCATTATCGCTGAAAAATCTCCAATCGCACGGAATGACGTCAACCAAGATGTTAATGGCCTCTTCGTCCGATGTGGGAATTTTTTCGACACCTGAGAAATAGAGCAATGTATGGCTGTCACCGTGTTCATCGTCACAGTTCGCTGCCCAAATCTCCATCGTGTGACACGTAGGAATGATGGCAGTCAAGACTGATTGGAGAGATTCGACGGTGACGTCGTTTTCCGTAACGTCAATATCTGCAACTCCCTTCATTTCGATTGCGAGAACGAGGTGCCCGTCATTATCTCTCACAGACGTGCATGGGAATTGCTGTCCCGTTTTCAAGAACACGTTCGGACACTTGTCATCGTCAAAGATGCACTCGAAATCACGAGAAGATAACATTTGCGTTATCCGAGAGACGAGACTTTTCCTTACTTCTTCAATAGATATTCTTCTCATATTCTACAATTTTAATTGGTTGATAAATCGTGCGGTGTCCTTTGCACCGCGTTAAGACTACATTTTGTCGAGCCACTTTGGTTTGAAAATCAAGACGAGCAGGAACACGACAATATCAGCAAGTAGGAACCAAACGATGTTTTTTCCCACGAAAAAGATGATGAGTATGGTCAGCCACACCCATTTGGCAAGTTGTGTCATAAAATCATATAGGTTTTGGTGAAACGCGGGCAGGCGGATATCACACCGCCCTATGCCCTAAGAGACTTTTTGCGTAGGGTAGACAAGTTCTCCCTGCAAATCTGCATCATCGCCCCAGAAGTCCTCGTCCTGCGTGTCCTGTCCGAGAGAGTAGCGTACATCCTCGTAGATGAACTGCAAGATTTCCTTGTCGCGTGTGTTGAAACTGATTCCCCACTCGTTGTAGATCTCCTCGAAGGAGATGTTAGGGTCGTTGGAGAGCAGTTCCTGCATCAGCTCGTAGTCCTCTTCCTCTTCGTCGGCAGAATAGGTGCTGAGAGCCTTCTTGGTGTACTGCTTGGAGTAGCCACCATAGTCGTAGCCGTACCAATCGTCGTAATAGTGGCTGCCATAGCGACCATAGCCACCATAGTAACCACCATCGTACTCGAACGGGTAGACGTCCGTGCAGTTCTCAACGATGTGCATGACGAAGTTCAAGCAGTTTTCGAGGTGCGGGAGAATGGTGTACTCGTTGTCCGTGTGTGGGTCGTAGTAACCGCACGACAGATTCAAGCAGGAGATGCCGACACCACGCTCGACGAGCTCGCCCACGTCAGTGATAGAGCCCTGCACTTGGCTGTAGCCAAACTTCTTGTAGCCGATGGCGTCGATGAAATCCTGTGAGCATACACCACCGCAGAACATAGACGTGATGAGGTCGTGGCATCCCTTTCGGTCGGGCTCGATGATGAAACGGCAGTCCTTGAAAAACTCCAAGTCCACCTGCGACGAGCCTTTGCAGCCTACCTCCTCGCCAGAGAAAAACGCCACCTTGATATTGTCGTACTTCTTCAAGCACTCCAAGCAGATGAAAAGGCCGTTCTTATCGTCCGCACCCAATCCCTGCTGCTCGTGGCATTTTTCCGACCATGCGATGACGTCGTTGCCGATTTCCACCACACGGAAGTCCTTGCTATGATTGTCCTGTACTTGGTCGATGTGCGCAGCAAGACACGGATAGGTCTCTCCGTCGTCCACATGTCCCTTCGTGATGAGCACGTTGCCGTGCCTGTCAGTATTGACAGATTGAGCACCGCAGAGCATTGCCTGCTTACGAAGGAATTTACGCATTTTCTTCTCGCTTCCACTCTTGGCGTGGATGCAATAAAGCTGGAATAAAAGTTCTTTGTTCATATTCTTAAAGTTTTAATTGGTTGATAAATCGTGGTGTGCCATGCAAGACACACCTTAGAGACTTAGGCAACACAGAGCTCGGCAGCACAGATGTGGATGGGCTCTCCGTCGAATCCGAGTTCGTCGATGTAGTAGACGCCATCAATGCAGGTGGCCTCCCCGTTCTGATAGATGTCAGCGAGCGTGTCCACGTTGATAGTCGTGCGAACATAACTGCGGACACCATCCACCCACAACATCGCTGTCGTGATTTCGCTCTTGAACTCGTAGAACTCTTCGTCGTACTCGGAATAGTGCCAATAGCGTTCCTTGAAGTCGGCCTCGGCATCTTCCATGCAGTCCTCGCAGCAGTAGTAATCGCCCGTGACATCGGAGTAGTAGGAATCCTCGGAAAGACACAAATCATCGCATTTTCCGCAGCGGACAAGTCCCCACTCTTCTGGCTCCTCGCAGTTTCTGCCTGCGTAGTAGTATTCTCCGCCGATTTGGATGCAGTCTTCTATAAACTCGTGTCCATCCGTGTTCTCTGTATAACAAACATCGTTCTCGTGGAACCAGTCGCTTCTGTGCTCGACGTAGACCGCATCATCTCGGTCGTACCACGTTTCGTAGTAGTCACAATAAACCTCGCCATCGTGGTTGTCCTCGTCCTCGATAGTTCCGTCTGTGGTGTCGAGTTCGACGTCATAATCGCAGTCGCTATAGTTGTACGCAACACCATTGCTGATGTCGAGCCACTTGAACGAGTCTTGATAGCTGACGGTGTCCCCGTAGGTGGCAGAGCATCGGATGGAGAAATGCACGTCCGCGAAAGCATCGCCGTTCACATCCACGAACGCGCGTGCGCTGTGGCAGTCGGCGCCGACCTTTTTGTAGCCGTCGATTTCCCCCGCATTGATGAGTGCCATCACGAGTTGACGTTTCAGCGTCTCGTCTCCGTTCGTGGAATACTGACGTTCTGCGAGTCTGAGCGTTTTGCCATCCTCTGTCTTCACATCGGTGTAGATAACGCAGCGGGCGACAATCTCGTCGTCGGCATTGGTGAGGTACGCAGCTTTCGCGTCTACCGAGTCACGATAGAACGACCAGTTGCAATGATTCACCATGCACGAGCCGAAATCACCTTTCAGATAGTCGCTGTCGTAGATTTTGTTGAACTTGTCGTCTACGTGCAGCGTGTAGCCCGTGTTTATCTGCGTGGCAGCATACGCCTTCCACTGCTCGGCAAACTCCTCACAGAACCAGATTTTCACCTGCTCAGGAAGAAGTTCGTTCAGACGCGGATTCTCCTCGATGATGTTACGCATGAATTTTCCTGCTTTCATCTTGAAGACACGCTCGCGCTCAATGTTGTAGTAGCGAATGGAACGTGTGTCGCCATCCTCGCAGATACCCTTGAAGTCGTCGAGTCTGTACTTGTCAGAAAAGAAACACAATCCGTTCAAGTCGCAGAGGTAGTCATGGAAAACAGATTCTTGTATCAGAACCGCTCCGACGCGATGGAACAACGTCGTCATGTCGTTCGATAGGAACAACAGAGAACGGGAGCATTTGTCGTCTGACACGTAGCGGCAATAACAAGCGGTACGTTCTTCTCCTTTTACCACCACATCTTTCGTGAGAATCTTCGTTGTAATACTCACATGCTCACTTGCGAAATAATGCAGAAGTTCCTTGCTCTTGTAAAGCGAGAGTAGAATCTTGTTTCTACGCGACTTGTTGCCGTTACCATGTTCACACACTCCGAAAAGTTCCTTGAACTCCTCGTAATTCTTGAAATTGAAGTAAATCATAATCTTGAAATTAGTTGGTTAAACATCGTTCACCTCGCACGAAACGAGATGAATAAAGACTAAGCGTAATTGCTTGCATAGTTCTGCACGTTCAACTTCCTGCGACGGGCAAACGCCTGCGCCCATCCGCGATATTTGTAGAACTCGCTCACTCGCTGCCAATAGCCGTTGGAATCCGTGCGCTTGGCAACACACCACCCTCTCTCGTCATGGATGATGCGAAAAATTCCTTGTCCGTAAATCATAATTGTGTGGTTTGGTTAAACATCGCTCGCCCCGCCAAACCAACGGAGCGATGAAAGACTAAATCGTGAGCAACTCCTCGTGAGTGTACTCGTTGATAAACTTCCACGAGATAATCTCGTTCAAGCAGAGCTCGATGCCGTTCAGCGTGATTTTCTTCACTTCACGGAAAATGCTCTTGCGAAACTTGTTCACCTCATAGACAACATGCGCGACTTGGTCACGCGACAGACGCAGGCTCTTGTGCAGCCCGTTCGTCATAGTTACGATAGTTCTAAAATACGTCATAATTCTTGAATTAGTTGGTTAAAATCGTGGAGAGCAAACGCTCCCCTACAAGACACGCTCAGGTTTTATTGTCTTATGGTTTTCCTTCCATGCGCCCGTTTTCAGTCGTTTTCCCTGCTCACAACACAGGCGAGACGGCTCAAAAGGACATCGCCACCAAAAATCAGTACTCGACAAGTTAATCGTACTCGCGCCCAACATTCAGCCAAGCGCAAGCGAAAGACTATCGTACTCTGTCGTACTCGCTCAGCTTGTCCCAAGCAAGAACGGCCACAATAATACAAACAAGGGCAACCGCAGCACCGACGTTCGTACTCAGGAACGCAAGCGCAGCAACACCCATGAACAACCACGGCAGCGCAACAAGCACCGCCCACAAACATTTTACTAAAGTTTTCATATCGTACTCATTTTAATTGGTTATCGTACTGCAGCGAGAAATCGTACTCACCGCAGCAGGAAAGACTATCGTTTCAGCAGTTCATCGCAAAGGTCAATCCACTGGCCCGCAGCGGGCTCACCTGCCAAATCAAAATCGTTCAAATCGTCACGGACTTCTGACAACTGCTCGTACTGCTCATCGCTGAGAGAATGACTCGGACAATCGGACAAATAATTTGCGTAGTAATCTACCACGTCAGTTAAATAGGAAAATCTACTCATTGTTCTGTTTGTTGGTTAATTGCAAGGGCAAGCAGATTTCTCGTACTCGCCCCCGTAGTCTCCGGAACTTCGTTTTAATTATTGTTTTCGTTCTCTCCTGCGGATTTCCTCTTTTGTCCGCAACCGTTCCGTATGGCAGATAGGTCTCTGCCTGCCGTTCTTTATGCTGTGGGTCTTTCACCCGTTAATATCTTTCAGTGCAGCCGTTCGGCTCGACGAATTGCTAAAGTGATTAAATGATTCATCGTACTTTCAGCGGGAACCGCCCGCCACAACCAAGTAGCCAAGTTGTCCGTGCTCGCTGACGATTGAGTATCGTTCGCAGTTCATAGTCACGCCAGACGTTTTGTCGTCAGGCGGCTGCATATCGCTCGACCAGTTCGCACGGAAAAAAGAATATGATTTTCTTTGTTGGTTGACCCTTCGGGCGTTGACGTGTCGCGCACTTCCGACTGCAAATCGGCATGGGTCGAGGACGTGACGGCTATTCCGTTCGTGTTACTCGTTCATCCTGCGGTGGATGAAAAACGTTCGGTCTCCGTTTGTCCTGCCTGCGTTCGTACTCCTATCGCGTAGGGCGTTCGCAGTGTGTTTTCGTTCGGGCTTGCAACCGACACGCTCGCTCGCGTGGCCACATTACACAGGAGATTTATCGTACTCCCGTGTGCTCTGTGTTTAATTCCAGCTCTCCCAGAGTTGAATCTGTGTTATCTTGTCTTTTATCACTGCATCGTAGCGGCCTGTGCGCTTCCCTTTGTTCAACTCGCAGAGCGTACCGATGGCGATAATTTTCGCTTGACGGAATGTTGTTGCGCTGCGGTGGAAAATTCCGATCTGTACGTCATACGGCTCTGCCGTTCCGTTGCGTTCGGCTCTCATTCTCTTCAGCCACTCGTTTCTCTGATATTCAGCCGTTCGGCCTCGTCTTGTCACAAACTCCATGCGTTCGGCAAGAATTTTCTCTGTTGCGTTCATTGTTCGTTCGGTTTGTTTGGTTGTTCGTTCGGTTTGTTCGTTCGCTCCCCAGTTCAACCCGCTGCCGTAGTGACAAAAAACGGGCTGCCGACTGAAATATCAGTCAGAGATAGAGCATAAAAAAAGGGCACGAAAAAGGCGGGCAGAGATTTTCTCCCTGCCTACCTTCTCGGTGTGTTGCGGTGTCTATTCGTCGCTTTCGTCGCTTTCGTCGGTGTCCTCACCTAATTTTGACTTTGCATCGTTATATTCTTCGAGTGCATCGTCTTTGGTGAGTTTTCCTTTCTCAATCATACGGCGCAACATAGATTGATTACTCTTTGCAAGCCATTCATCGAAGGTGGGAAAGTTTGCAAGACGTTTGGCAATCGCATCGACTTTGAGAAGGTACACCAAATAAGAGCGGAAAGAGATTAAAAGAGCGGTTTTTGTCGTGCCTGCTGAAACGAGATAAAAAGTCGTGTTACCCGCTTTCAACGTTCCTTTGTTGTCCTCCGACAATTCAGGGCGTGAAACTGTGAGTTTTAGCGCACCGTTTTTGGTGTCCTGCAGCCACTTCTCAAAATCAACACGAGAGATCAACTCGTTATACAACTCGTGTGCTTGTTCACTTGTTCTCACTGCAATCGCCTTCGGTTGGCGGTTGGCGTTGGCGGTTTTCTTTGTTGCCATAATTTTCCGTGCGCTCTGTTCTCCACTTGTATGGCGGGCGTGATGCGCTGCGCTCCTTTGGTTAAACATGTTATTTGTATTTCTACACTGCAAAGATAGCGAAAATTCTGCAAACTTGCAAGTTTTTTTAGTTAAGAAACCTTAACGAATAGTTAAAAGATGTTTAGGAATGTGGCGCGGGCTTTAAGTGTGCAAAGTACACCCATAAACGGATAAATATGCAAAAATACGGGTTTATTAGTGCTATAATATAGCCAAAACGCATAAATATTCATTGCAAGAATATGCGGAAAATATGCAAAGTTCCCCCCTACACCCCCTATAATACGGAGCGAAAACCGCGCAGGTCGCCTCCTGAAAATTTTTTCTCCCAAATTTTTTCCGCTGTATATTTATTCACACCCTCCCATCTGTCCCGTTTGTAAAGATTTTTTACTTTTAAGTGTTTTTAAAACATGTCACCATATCATACATAATTTTGGCATACTTTTTGGGGGAGTAAAATATCATTCACGTTAAAATACGTTATTTTCAGGAGATTTTTTGGTTTCTGTGAATGATTTAACGAAAATTGTTGTATCTTTGTGGTGGAATTGATTTTTGATAAAATAGGTTTCACGTGAGGAGGGGTTGCCCCTCGGCTGGAGCGTTATCGTACACATTATTTTTGGTGTGTTTTTTGAGCGTTTTTCGGTTGATTTTTTGTGTTGTGAGCCTTGTGTTTCGTCGATTGGTGAAACGTATGGATGTATTAATTCCGAGTATCAAGGTTAAGTTAGAGGGTGGTGTGATGCCCACGAAGTCAGATGCTTTTGCTGCTGCCTTTGACTTGTATGTTCCTGACGATGTGGAATTGCATGTTGGCAGGCAGGTTGTCGACATGGGTTTCCGTATTGAGTTGCCTCACGGCTATGCTGCCACGATACAGCCGAGGAGTGGTTTCAGTGCGAAGGGCATTGAGGCCGAGATTTGTGGTGATGATGGTTGGACGCGGACGTGCAGGATTGACGCCGATGTCATCAGGGGTTTGGTTGACGAGAACTATCGTGGACGTGTTGGTGTCATCCTGAAGGTCAGTGGTGTGAACCCGTTTGCCGAGAGGGTGGTATTGAAGAAGGGCACGAGGATTGCTCAGATGCAGATTGTTCAGGTGCCGAGTGTTGTCTTGGAGGCCGTTGACGAGTTGGATATGTCCAACGACAGGGGTGGAGGCTTCGGTCATACGGGGGTGTAGGTAGTAGAAACTTATTACAATATTAAGATAATTGCTTACGGACAAAAATATGAAAAAGATATATTTATTCGGAGGTGAAAATCTTGACGAGGCCATTGACCTCCTAAAGATAGAAGCAAAAAAAGCAGGTGAACCTTGCTGTGGTGAGTTCAATGGAAAGGAAATTTATTCCACGGACACTGTTGATGAAGCCTATATGAAGGTTTTGGGCAAGACAAAGGCTGAGTTTGAGGAAGGGCAACGAAAGTGGAAAGAAGAGTATGACCGTGCAGAGCGCGAACATCAAGCAAGAATACCGCAATTGACTGAGCATTATCGAAAGATTGCTCGTGGACTTGTCTTGGATAGCGAGTTGGAGTATTGGGACGAGATTGTTCCCATTCGGCTCGGTGACATCTATCACGGTATGGAGTTGCAGAATGTGCTTGACTGCTGTAAGATAATGCGTGATGAGTCGCTTGTGTTGGCAGCACGCCTTGAGAAAGCCTACGACGTTTTCATGGCGGCAGGACACAGCGGAATGTCAGCAAGTCTTACGAGGGCAATGCTTGCATATTTCTGCCCTTATGGTGTAGAGCTTGCAGAAGCTTGCAGGTAGTTTATATTCGACTGATTATGGATAGGAAGATTTTTCTGCCTGATGCAGAACAAATGAGTCAGTTGCTTGGTGTTGCGTGGAATGACTTCTGCGATAAGGCACAGGCTGCGGGCTTTGGCATTGGCAGCGACGAGGTGCGTTGTATTGTGATAGAGTTCTTCGTCTCTGGCTACACCTATGGTTGGAACGATGCGCTGAACATCATCCGTGGTCAGATGGATGCGGATAGGCTTGCGGATGGTATTATGAGCGGCAGTTCCAATTATGACCTTAACATTGATGTGTGCCATCTTCCTTTCTCCGTCCGTCTTATCAACGTCCTTAGGAATGCCGACATCAACACCCTTGGCGACCTGCTCCGTGTCAACAAGATTAGCCTTTTTGAGCTTAACGGCTTGGGGAAGAAGTGTCTTGACGAGATTAAGGACTTCTATGCCGCCAACGGCTACGATTTTGGTACGGAGTTCCTTGAATGGGAGAGGGGTCGTGGGCATTATCTGCCGAAGAAACAACATAACTAATATAATTACATATATGGAAAAGAAAGTAGTAGAGTTCAAGAAGGGAGACATCATTGTCTCTGGTGGTGGCAACATCGGCATCTTCAACGGTGTCGTCAACGGACATACGGGCGAGCGGCTTACCGCCTATTGCGATTCCGATGCCCCTGCGGGTACGGATATGCGCTATGCCCGTCATGCCACGGAGGAAGAGAAGAAGATTTTCTTCAATGCCTTGGAGAAGAACGGGTACACGTGGAATCCCGACACTTTTACCATTAAAGCGAACGAGGATTGTGTTCCAACGGCCAACTACGACGCTGGCAGAGTGGACTGGAAGGCCGACGGCATGCACCCGTTCAAGGTCGTCGAGAAGAAGAAACGCATCCGTCCCACGTGGACGCAGGTGCATGAGTTGGAGAGCACCATCAAGGAGCAGCAGGAGCTCATCGACAACATGAAGGACTTGATAGAGCGTCAGAGCAGTTCGTTGGAGAAGGCGAACATCCATATCAACGAGGTGTGTGACGAGAACCTTGCCTTGCGGTTGGAGAACGAGCGTATTCTCGGCCGTAGTTTCTTGGAGAGGTTGTTTAACAAGTGATGGTATGAGAGACGACGTTATCATCGACAAGATTTATGCGAGCCTGATACAGGTGCTGACGAGTCCCGACTACGACTTTCATAAGCTGAAAGGGCCGTGGGGGTATCGTTCCAGCGAGGGATATCAGCAGAATCTGCTGTCGTTGACGAAGAACGTGCGGAAGCTCGGCAAGGACTCCCCCATCCTCTTCGGTGACGGCGACTATTACCTCTTCGACGGGAAGATATACGTTCCCATCAGGGAGGAGCTCATCACGGCATCGTTTGCGCAGATCATGGAGTACTTGGAGATAGTACCCGCCATCGGCAACAAGAACATCGCGAAGTCCTTCACCGACACCATACGCTACTACAACCCGATGGTGCAGTCGAGGAATCTCATCGCGTTCGAGAACGGCGTGTTGGATATTGCTCCGATACTCCGTGGCAAGGAGCCTATCTTCTACGATAACTTCTCGCCGAGGTTCCACGTTACCTACTACCACCCGTATAAGTACGACAAGAACGCCCGTTGCCTGAAGTGGAACAACTTCCTCCACGAGGTATTGCCCGATAAAAACAGCAGGGTTATCCTACAGATGTTCCTCGGCTTGGGGTTGATAGACAGCAGCGAGATATACCTCCCCTATGAGGGCAAGGATGCCGCGAGGGTGGAGTTATGCCTGTTGCTCATCGGCAGTGGTGGCAACGGCAAGAGCGTTATCTACAGGACTGCGAGAGGTGTGTATGGCAGTGAGCGCATCAGCGACATTCCGTATGCGGAGCTCGTGAGCACTGGCGACGAGGGTATGCGCGCCCGTCTTCCTCTGCGTCATAAGATTTTCAACTGGTCTACGGAGGAGGACAGCAGGACGTTCTGCCGAAAGGGTACGAGTACGTTCAAGAGGATTGTCAGCGGAGAACCCGTTATGGATAGGAAGCTCGGCGGCAATGTCACGAAGAACGACAACCTCCCGTACCTCGTCTTCCACCTCAACGAACTCCCGTACCCCGATGACCAGAGTCTTGGCTTTATCCGCAGGTTGCAGTTCATCTCTTTCGACATCACCGTGCCGAAGGAGCGCAGAAATCCGCAGTTGGCGCAGGAGTTGATTACCAACTACCCCGGCATCTTCAACTGGATTGTCCGTGGTGCGAGAGAGGTGATAAGGAAGAAGTTCCACTTCCCGTCGAGCGAGGGTCATCGTAGGCAGATGCTCCTGTCACAGCTCCGCAGCAACCCCGTCATCGCGTGGGTGAACGCCTACCATATGCGTCCGAACATGCAGG
>OCTW011414189.1_pt1 | contig 22745 bp, 14 predicted proteins | sample 1539671 | NCBI WGS metagenome assembly OCTW01 (sample SAMN02144230, study PRJEB22623) | gut metagenome | biome: sheep rumen | host: Ovis aries | place: New Zealand
CAGGAAAATTTGAAAAGGATTACTTAACAGATTATTTTCAAAAAATTATGGAAAAATGTGAATTTAAGAAATGGTATTTTGGACATTATCATGATTATAGACAAGTTAATTCACAATTTGTTTTACTATATGAAGTTATAATACCTTTAGAATTTGAGAGTATTTTTAGCTTAGATTTGAATTAAAAAACACGGAACAAAATGTCGAAATATCACGGATTAAAAATATAAAATATCACGGAACAGAATTGACAAATATCACGGATTGATGTATAATATATGTATAATCAGATTGAGTTCAAGAGGTGATTATTAATGAAAATAGAGAATTATAAAAAGAGAATAGCAGACAATAAAATAGAGCATTATTTAAAATTATTTGGTGCCATTAGTATAGAAGGCCCAAAATATTGTGGTAAGACTTGGGCTGGTCGCTATCATTCTAATAGTGAAATTCTTTTACACAAAGGAACAGGAGAAACTTCCAATAATGTTGAGCTTGCTAAAATTTCACCAGATATTGTTTTAGAAGGTGAAAAGCCAAGACTAATTGATGAGTGGCAAGAAGCAACAAACTTGTGGGATGAAATTAGAATTGATGTAGATAAGACTGGTTTAAAAGGACAATATATTTTAACAGGTTCTTCTACTCCAAACAGAAAAGGGATAGCACATAGTGGTGCTGGTAGGTTTGGAAAAATACATTTAAGAACTATGAGTTTATATGAATCAGGAGATTCTACAGGAGTTATATCACTAGAAGAATTGTGTAATAATAAGTTTAAGGGTAAGCTAACTGGAGAAGTTGATTTAAGAAATTTAGCAAGATTAATAATTAGAGGAGGGTGGCCTGCAAACTTAGGATATTCAGCAAAAGATGCAAGTGATGCGATAGAGGAATATATAAATTTAATAATTGATGACGACTTATACAGATTAGATGGAGTAAATAGAGATAAACATAAAGTAAAATTATTATTAAAATCATTAGCCAGAAATGAGAGTACTACTGTATCAAACATGACTTTGAAAAAAGATATTAACGAAAAAGATAATGCTGATATTGATATAGATACATTAGCATCATATTTAAATGCATTAGATAAATTATTTTTATTAGATAATGATGAACCATTTTCAACAAATGTGCGTTCATCTGTAAGAGTAAAACAATCAGAGAAGAGACATTTTGCAGATCCATCTATGGCATGTTCTTTGTTAAATATTAAAGAAGAAAATAAACTTATAAACGATTTAGAAACATTTGGATTTTTATTTGAAGCTATGGTAGAAAGAGATTTAAAAATATATGCAGATAGTTTCAACGCTAAATGCTATCATTATCAAGATTATCAAGACAAAGAAATCGATAGTATTATAGAACTTGAAAATGGAGAATGGTGTGCGTTTGAAATTAAACTTGGAGCAAATCAAATTGAAAAAGCTGCAAATGATTTATTAAATTTAAAGAAACAAATCGAAAATGAAAATGGAAAAGTACCATATGTTCTTTGTGTAATTTGTGGATTAACAAATGCAGCATATAAAAGACCGGATGGAGTCTATGTAGTTCCAATTACTGCATTGAGACCATAAATAATAAAAGTGTGAAAAACGACTTATAGTAAGTATAATTGATAAAAATGGGCAATTAATCAATGTTGAAGATGAAGAAAGATAAATAAAGAAATTATTAATACCAATAATTGGAATTTAGGAGCTGGAAATTTAATACAATCCAGCTCCTATGTCTTTTTAAAACATGTTTAGCATAGCAATAAAAAATAATATACAAAAAAGTAGTTACTATTTTTTTATTTTGTATTTATTTTATAAACAAAAGGTGATATAATGTGGAAAGTGATATAAAAAATTTATAAGTATTAACAAATGAACTATACAGGAATAAAAGGGGAATACTAAATGGACATACTAATATCTATATTCAAATTACTTGGTGGTCTAGCATTATTAATTTATGGAATGAAAACATTAAGCACACAACTAAAAAAATTATCAGGAAGTAAACTAGAACAAATACTAACTAATGTTATGGATAACGCATTTAAAGGATTACTTGTAGGATTTTTAATAACTGTGGCAACACAAAGTTCTGCTACTACAACAGTTCTTATAGTAGGGCTTGTAAATTCTGGAATCTTAAAGCTTAGAAATTCTATACCTATAATAATGGGAGCAAATATAGGTACGACAATGAATTCACAAATATTAAGACTTGCAAATGTTGAGGGAAATAGTATTTTGACCTTAATTTCTCCTGCAACAATAGCTCCAGTACTTTTAATAATTGGATTAATTATAATTCAAAAAGCAGAAAAATCAAAATATAAAGATATTGGACAAATTGTTTTCAGCTTAGGACTGTTATTTACTGGAATGATAACAATGGTAAATATAGCAAGTTCATTTAGTAATTTGCCAGTATTTAGAGAAGTACTTAGCAAAATGTCTAATCCGATTTTAGGAGTTTTAGCAGGAGCGGTTGTTACAGCTATTGTACAAAGTTCAGCTGCAACAGTTGGTATTTTACAAGCTATATCTACAACTGGAATAATGACATTTTCATCTACTATCCCAATTATATTAGGTCAAAATATTGGAACATGTGCTACATCAATAATTGCAAGTACTGGTGGAAATAAAAATGCAAGAAGAGTTGCAACAGTTCATTTATATTTTAATTTAATTGGTACAGTAATATTTTTAGTTGGAATATATACATATCAACATTTTATAGGCTTTCCATTTTGGAATGGACCTATAGATATGGGTGGAATTGCTAATTTCCACACAATTTTCAATGTTGTATCTACATTAATATTATTCCCATTCATAAAACAAATTGAAAAATTAACAATGATTACAGTAAAAGACAAAAAAGATGATGAAGATGAAAATGAAGAAAAGTATTTAACAGAATTAAATAAACTTGATGAAAGAGTTACCAAAATACCAAGTATTGCAATTAGTAACGCAAATAGTGTTATTATATCAATGGCAGAAATTGCAAATAAAAACTTTGAAAAATCTACAAGCTTGTTAAAGAAATTTGATAATAAACAATTAGAAAAGATACAAGAAAGAGAAGATATAATTGATAAAATTGATGAAAGAACAACTAAATATTTAATTACTCTTTCAAATAAAAATATATCCAAAGATGAAAATTTCAAAATTAATGCTTTAGTTAGAATAGATTCCGAAATTGAAAAGGTTGGAGATTATAGCTTTGCACTTTCAAAAATAATCGGAGAAATGAAAGATAAAGACATAAAAATCTCGAAAACAGCTCAAAAATCTTTAGATTTAATGTTTAGATTAACTAATGATATGATAGTAAAAACCATTGAATTTCTAAAAACAGAAAATAATGATTTAGCTGTTGATATTCAAGTACTTAGAGAAGTATCTGAAATAAGAAGAGAAAAATATAGAGAAGATCATATTCAAAGATTAAAAAAAGATTTGTGTAATGTTGAAAGTGGAATTTCATATTTAGAAATTTTAACTACCTTAGAGAAGATAGCGGATCATTGCTATAATACTAGTATTTGCCTATCAAATACAATTACAGATAGAAATATTATGACTAAACATGATTATATAAAAATGATTTATGAACAAAATAATTCGACTATAAAAAACAAACTTAATGAATATAGTTTAAAATATGAAATATAGGTGAGTGGATTTAAATCCACTCACCATATTTTTTGATATAAATTTTTTTAGCAATTAATGCTACGAAGCAGTATAAAATTGGAACTCCAATAATAACAGACATATATTTAATTGGAATTGGAACTAATCCAATTATGCTTCCTAACCAAGTAAATGGAACTGCAATACCTATAATAATTAAAAGTAGTGATGAAAAGTATACAGGCTTACTTGCAATGCTTTCTACAAACGGCTTTTTAGCAGTTCTAATTATATGCATTCCAAATAGGTTAGAAACTATGCTGTATGTGAACCATATTGTTTGAAAAAGTGCTGCATCTCTTAAATTAAATTTGAACCATAAAAATGCAAATACTATTAAGTCAAAGATTGAACTAAGTGGCCCCATAAATAGCATAAAGTTTTTTAAACTTTTTAGGTTAAATTGTCTAGGTTTTCTTAAATATTCCTTATCAACATTATCTAAGGGAAGTGTTAGTTGTCCGAAATCATAAAGTAAACCTTCTACTAATAATTGAATTGGTGTTTCTGGTAAGAAAGGCAATAAAACGCTTGCAATTATTACAGACATAACTTCTCCAAAGTTAAAACTTGTTGCCATTTTTATATATTTCATAAGATTTCCAAATGTTTTTCTACCTTCTTGAACACCATCTACTAAAACATGTAAGTCTTTTTCTAAAAGAATGATGTCTGCTGATTCTTTTGCGATGTCAACAGCTGTATCTACACTTATTCCAACATCAGAATTTGTAAGTGATGGAGCATCATTTATTCCATCTCCCATATATCCTACAACATTTCCAGCACTTTTTAAAAGTCTTACAATTCTTGCTTTTTGTATAGGTGAAAGTTTTACAAAAATGTTGTTATGTCTTAAAAGCCTTATAACTCCACTATCTTCAAGATTTTCTATTTGACTCCCCTCAATTATTTCTTGGGTATTTATTCCAACTTTCTTACAAATACATTTTGTAACCTCTAAATTGTCACCTGTTAAAACTATTACTCTAATTCCTGATTTATTAAGTCTTTCTATAGCTGTTTTTGCAGATTCTTTTGGTGGATCTAAAAATCCTATAAATCCTAAAAGTACCATATCTTTTTCATCATCTACATTAAAAATTGTAGTATCTCTTAGTTCATTTTTTTGAGCAACAGCTATTACTCTTAATCCATCTTTGTTTAAATTTTTTGAAATTTGTTTAATGTTTTCTTTTATTTTGTTATTTATTGGAGAAACTTTTCCTTTATAGTCCACTAATGTGCATAATTCTAAGATCTCTTCTACTGCACCTTTTGTAATCATTTGCTTTTTTGTTCCATCTGTAACTATAACAGAGAGTCTTCTTCGAGTAAAGTCAAAAGGTATTTCGTCTACTAGTTTGTATTTATCAATATATTCTCCCATGTTATTTTTAAGTGCTCTATTTACAACTGCTTCATCAATATTTCCTCTTAAACCTGTTTGAAAATATGAGTTTAAAAATGCGTGTTTTAAAATTCTAATATCTTCATCACCATTTATGTCTAAATATTTTTCAAGTACTATTTTGTCTTCTGTTAAAGTTCCTGTTTTATCTGTGCATAAAATGTTCATTCCACCAAAGCTTTGAATTGAGTCTAATTTTTTAACAATTGTTTTCTTTTTAGACATTTTTACTGCACCTTTAGATAAACTTGATGATAAAATTACAGGTAAAAGCAAAGGCGTAATGCAAATTGCAATAGCTACTGCAAATGTAAATGCTGTAACAGGTGCGTGTTTCCAAGCATTTAAAACAAAAACTATTGGTGTTAAAACAAGCATAAACTTGATTAATAATTTGCTTATATCTTCAATTCCTTTTTGGAAAGAAGATTTTGGCTTAGAACTTTTTAAAGTATGTGCGATTTTCCCAAAATACGTGCTATCAGCAGTTTTTATAACAGCACATTTCCCAGACCCGCTTATTACACTTGTTCCCATAAAGCAAATTGTGTCTAAATCTGATAAACTATTTATGTCTGTTGCTTTTAAATCTGTAAAGGCAAGTTTTCTTACTGCATCTGATTCACCTGTTAAAGAAGATTGCCCAACATAAATATCTTTAGATTCTATAATCCTCAAATCTGCAGGTATCATACTTCCAGCAGATAAAACAACAATATCTCCTAAAGTTACTTCTTTTACTGGAATTTGAACTTTTTTTCCATCTCTTATAACTGTTGTAGTTGTTGCAACCAATTCTTTTAACTTTTCTGCTGCTTGGTTTGAACGAAATTCTTCAAAAAATTCCAGAAGCGTACTTGCAGTTACTAAAATTAATATTACTATAATGTTGGCCCAACTTGGCTTTTCAGGCAAATATACATCTGTATAAAATAAAATTGCAACAATTCCAAGTAATATGCTATTAAATGGACTAAATAAACTTTCTTTTAAATAGTGGTACCATTTTTTAGGTTTAGCGCTACTAATTTCATTCGGCCCATAGTGTTCAAGTCTTGCTTTTGCTTCACTTGTAGAAAGTCCATTTATGTCTATTTTATATTCTTTTATGAATTCTTCTTTTGAAAGAGTTCCTTCTTTTCCATATAATTTTTGAATATTAACTTCGTCTTTATTTTTAGTATCTTTCATTAAAAACATCTCCATTTTTATCATAAAAACTGTTTTTATATATGATTGCATTTCAAAACAGTTTTATTTAGTATAAATCTTTTGTGAAAAATTATTCTAATATAATGGTTTGTAAGCGATAAAACCAATTTATTAGTGTGCATCTATGTATTCTTTTAATGCTGTTGCAATTTGGTCAGGACAAGATGTTTGCCTAAAACCACAAGTTATTCCTGATAGTTTCGAAATAACATCTTCTATTTTCATTCCCTTAACTAAAGATGATATTCCTTTTAAGTTTCCGTTACATCCATTTATTACTTTTAATTCGTTTATAATGTGAGTATTTTCATCAATATCAAAAATCATTTCTGATGAACAAACACCACTTGGTCTATACCTATATTCCATATTAATCATTCCTTTCAAATATGTATTATATATTTTTTGATTAATAAAGTCAAATTTAAAAATTGTTAATAATTTTAAAAAAATATGGAAAAATAAAATGTGAAATGATATAATGTGAAAAAAATACAAGGAGGAAAAAGAATGAAAGAAGAATTATTAGACAAAAAAGAAAATGGCTGGAAAGAAATAGACGAAGGAAGAAAAAATGAAATTTTTGAATTTTGTAAAGGATATATGGATTTTTTAGGAAAGGCAAAAATTGAAAGAGAATTTGTTGTAGAAGCAAGAAGACTTGCAGAAGAAAATGGATTTAGAGATGTAAATACTTGTGATAGTTTAAATCCAGGAGATAAAGTATATTTTGTAAACAGAGAAAAAAGTATGTATTTAGCAATTATTGGAACTGAAAAAATGGAAAATGGAATGCATATAATTGGTTCTCATATAGATTCTCCAAGACTTGATTTAAAACCAAATCCTCTACATGAAGACAATGGATTTGCATATTTAAAAACCCACTACTATGGTGGAATTAAGAAATATCAATGGACAGCTATTCCACTTTCAATGCATGGTGTAATTGTTAAACAAAATGGTGAGAAAATAAATGTAAATATTGGAGAAGATGAAAATGACCCAATTTTTACAATAACAGATTTATTACCACATTTAGCAATGGAACAAATGGAGAAAAAACTAAAAAATGGTGTAGAAGGAGAAAATCTACAACTTTTAGTTGGAAGTATTCCTTTAAAATCTGAAAATGATGAAGAAATTAAAGAAGCAGTAAAACTAAATATTTTAAATATCTTGAATCAAAAATACGGAATCACAGAAAGAGATTTTGTAAGTAGCGAAATCGAAATTGTTCCAGCATTTAAGCCAAGAAGTTTAGGCTTTGATGGAGGATTAGTTGCAGCATATGGACAAGATGATAAAGTTTGCGCATACACATCTTTAAAAGCTATGATGGAACTTGAAAATGTTAAAAAGACTGCAGTTTGCATTTTATCTGATAAAGAAGAAATAGGAAGTATGGGAAATACTGGAATGGAATCTCATATGTTTGATTATTTCGTTTCTGAATTGTTAAATAAAACAGGAGAAAATAGAGTTAACTTGCTAGATAAAGTATTTTGTTATTCTAAAATGCTTTCTTCAGATGTTGATGCTGGATTTGATCCTTTATATGCAAGTGTTTCAGATTTAAAAAATGCAGGATATCTAGGAAAAGGAATTTCTTTAAATAAATATACGGGAGCAAGAGGTAAATCAGGAGCGTCTGATGCAAATGCAGAATTTGTTGCGTGGATTAGAAATATGTTAGAAGAAAACTGGATTAAATTCCAAGTTGCAGAACTTGGAAAGGTTGACATCGGTGGAGGAGGAACTATAGCATACATTCTAGCAAACAAAGGCGTAGATGTTATAGATTGTGGAGTACCAGTTCTTTCAATGCATGCTCCATATGAAGTTACTAGTAAATATGATGTTTTTGAAGCATATAGAACATATAAAGCTTTCTGGCAAAAAGATTAATTTATAGAATAAATATAATAGATAAAAAATGGAAAATTCTTATAGATTTAAGATTTTCCATTTTTTATTATTTTCGAAAATAAAACTATAATACATCTTCATCATTTTCAATTTCTACAGTAAAAAGCTCTGCTGGTGTACAATTTAAATATTTACAAAAATCATGAATGTATTTAAAAGAAATAGATTTTGTTTCACCAAGTATTACACGATTTAAATTATGCATAGTTATTTCCATTTGATTACATAACCAATATTTAGAACGTTTATTTTCTTTTAATAATTTTTCTATATTTACTTTAACCATAACAACTACCATTTCCTTTAAAATCTTTATTTACGTAATTTTATAATAAGATAAAGAAGCAATTAAGATACTTGCAAGTACTATAAAATAAAATTAAAAAAACAATTGAAAATAAAAAGCTATAATGATATAATAGTCTCGAAAGGGGGAGAAAATGAAAAAAAATAAAAGTTCAATAATTGCAGTATTTGTTTTTATTGCATTTATATTTGTAATAGGAATAAATGCTCAAAAAGATATTGAGAAAGCTGTTAAGGAAACTGCGCCAAGTAGTTCTAGAGATTTTAGAATTATATCTAGTACGGAAAATAAAGATTTAGAAGATGTAATTAGAAATTATGCTAGAAAAAACTTTATAAATATAGACATAGAGTATGCTGGTACAATAGATATAATGGATAGACTAAATAATGGCGAAGAATATGATGCAGTATGGACATCAAATTCAATTTGGCTATATATGTTAAATAATAACATAAAGCTTAAAAATTCTAAATCTACAAGTATTAATCCCGTAGTTTTTGGAATTAAAAAGTCAAAGGCAAAAGAATTAGGCTTTATTGATAAAGAAATATATACAAAAGACATCCTTTCGGCAATAAAGTCAAATAAATTGAAATTTAGTATGTCTTCAGCAACTCAAACAAATACAGGAGCAACAGCATATTTGGGATTGGTTTCAACACTAGCTGGAAACCCAGAAATCCTTAAGGAAGAGGATTTAAAAAGTGAAGAATTAAAACAAAATCTTAAAGAGCTATTTTCAGGAGTTACACGTTCTTCGGGAAGTGATGAATTTTTAGAAGAAATGTTTTTAAAAGGAGATTATGAAGCAGTTGTAACTTACGAAACGTCAATTATTAATATAAATAAAAAACTTGAACAAGAAGGAAAAGAACCATTATATATAGTATATGCAAAGGATGGAGTTTCGATATCAGATTCGCCATTCGCATATATAGACAATTCAGACGACTCTAAATTAGAAAAATTTACAAAATTACAGTCATACATATTAAGTAATGAAGGACAACAAGAACTTGTTAAAACTGGAAGACGTGTTTGGTATGGAGGAACAAATGCAAATGCAGATAAAACAGTATTTAACCCAAATTGGGGAATAGATACAACAAAGTACTTAGTACCTGTAAAATATCCAAGTACAGCTGTAATAAAAACAGCACTAGGAGTATATCAATCAGAACTTAGAAAACCAATTCATGCAGTATTTTGTTTAGACTATTCTGGTAGTATGTATGGAACTGGAAACAAGCAATTAGTAGAGGCTATGGATTATATTTTAGACAAAGATAAGGCTTCAAAAAATTTATTACAATTTTCTGAAAAAGATAAAATTTCAGTAGTACCATTTAGCGGAAGTATACTTGCTAAATGGCATACAGATAACGGAACTCAAACAAGTAAAATGATACAAGATATAAAAAATCTACAACCATCAGGTCAAACAGATATTTATCTTGCATCACAAACAGGATTAGAAATATTAAAAAATGAAGATACAAATAAATATAACACATCTATAATTTTAATGACAGATGGAGCTTCAAATAGTGGATCTTTAAAACAATTACAAACTGTTTATCAATCTATAGGTAAAGATATCCCTATATATAGCATAATGTTTGGTAGTGCGTCATCAAATCAATTAGATGGAATTGCACAGCTTACAAATGCAAAAGTTTTTGATGGAAGAACAAATTTATTAGAGGCTTTTAAACAAGTTAGAGGATATAACTAGTAAGGAGGAAATATCATTGAAAAAACGATATATATATTCTTTGGTTTTAGGTGGAACTTTTTTTGCCGTACCATATCTTGCACTTGGAATAGGTGCTATTCCGGCTGCAGCTATAGGAGTAGCAGCTTATGGTGCTGGAAATTTATTGTTTAAAGATAGAACGAAAATTGATTTATCAGATGACATATCAGAGAATGATAAAGAAAGCTTGAAAAAAGCTAAAGATATGATAATAAAGTTAAGAGATATTTCAACAAGGCTAGAAAGTACAGAACTTGTAAAAAACACAAAAGCTATTTGTAACACATCAGATAAAATTATAAATACAGTTATCGAAAAACCTGAAAAAATAAAGAAAATAAGAAATTTTTTAAATTATTATTTACCAGTAACTATCAAAATTTTAGAAAGATATGATGAAATTGAAAATCAAAAGTTAAATACTACAGAAACAAAGAAATTTATGAATTCTGTAGAAGATATGATTTCTAAAATTAAGCAAGCATTTGAAGAACAATTAAGTAATATATATCAAACAGAGATGATAGATACAGATGCAGAACTAAAGGTATTTGAGTCTATGCTAAAATCAGACGGATTTATAGATAACATAGATTTTGATATAAATAAGAAGGAGGTGTAAAACTTGAAAGCAAAGAAGGAAATTTTTATAGGGTTAGGAATTTTAATAGTTTTGATTGGTGCAATTATTGGAATTAAAACCTTTACAGATAAAAGCACAGGAAAAGAGAAAGATTATAGTAATTTAAATCAAGTTTATGTCGCAACAGGTGGAGGAAAAGAAAATTTTATAGCAGATGAAGATGTTAACAAAATAATGCATGAAAAGTATAAAATGAATGTTATTTATGATAATTGGAGTAATGGAAAAACTGTTTTATGGCCACTTGTTCGTGAATCTGTTGGAAAAGGAAATAAGTCTATAGCTGATGAATTAAGCAAAAACCATTTTGCATATAGTGTTACTTCATCAGGTGTTTCAAAATATGATGCTTTATTTACATCAGATCAAAGATTTTATGATTATTTTAAAGTTTCACCAGCACAAGGTGAGTCAGCAAGAGAAAGAGTTTTAAATGGAGGACTTACACTTAATACTCCGATCGTAATTTATAGTTGGGACACAGTTACAGATGCTCTTATAAAAGAAAAAATTGTAACAGAAAAGAATGGAACTTATTACATAACAGACATGAACAAATTAATAACATATATTTTACAAGGTAAAAAGTGGAAAGATATTGGGTTAGATATGTTATATGGTTCAATAAATATAGACTCAACAGACCCAGTTACTTCTTCACCAGGAGCTACATATTACGGATTATTACTTTCAATAATGTGTGGGGGAACTGTTACAGAAGAAAACTTTGAAGAAAATTTAAAAAATCTAAAAGAATTCTATGTAAAATCAGGATATATGAATAATACACCTGCAGATTTATTTGAACTTTATCTAAAAACAGGAGTAGGTGGAAAGCCTATGATTGTTGACTATGAAAAAAGTGCAATAGATTTTGCGAATTCAAATCCAGATGGATGGAATCAAGTAAAAGATAAAATAAGAATTCTTTATCCAACGCCTACAATTTGGAATTCACATTGCATTGCAACATTTAACGAAAAAGGTGATGAATTCTACAAAGCATTCAATGATAAAGAAATTGGTCAAATTGCATGGGCTAGATATGGATTTAGAACAGGTGTTACAGGAGGAAACTATGATGTTTCTGCTGTAAACATAACAGGAATTCCACAAAGTATAGATAGTACAGTATCATCTTTAAAAATGGCGTTTTATGATAAGATGATAGAGTATTTAGGAAAATAATTGGAAAAGGGGACGGTTCTCTTTTCCAAAAATTAAAACGATAGGAGATTAATTATATGGAAGAATTAAAAGTTGAAACAAAAAGTATTGACATGAGCAAAGTAGAAGATACTTTATTACAAGAGAAAAAAGTTTCTGAAGAAGTTGTTGAAAAATCATTAAATTATGATGCTTTAACAGATGAAGAAAAAAAGGCAATAGATGAATTTATTACAAAAATTGATCCTAAAAATACAACACAAATTTTACAATATGGTGCAACTGCACAAAATAATATTTCAAAATTTTCTGATAGTGTTTTAGAAGATGTTAAAACAAGAAGTACAGGAGAAGTAGGAGATTTACTAGCTGGACTTGTTGCAGAAATAAAAGATTTTGATACTGAAATTCCACAAGGAGAAGTTAAAGGATTAGCAAAAATATTTTATTCAGCTAAAAAACAATTAGAAAAATTGATAAATAAATATAGCAAAGTAGAAACAAATATTAATAGAATTGAAAAACAATTAGAAGACCATAAACTTCAAATGCTTAAAGATATAGCTGTTTTTGATACAATGTATGATAAAAACTTAGAATATTTTAAACAATTATCTTTATACATTATCGCAGGAGAAAAGAAACTAAAAGAATTAAGAGAAGTAACTCTTCCAGAAATGCAAGCTAAAGCTAAAGAAAGTGGAGATCAAACAGATGTACAAGCAGTACACGATATGGAAAACATGATAAACAGATTTGAAAAGAAAATATATGATTTAAAAACAACAAGAATGATTTCAATTCAAATGGCTCCACAAATCAGATTAATACAAAATAATGATAGTGAATTAGTAGAAAAAATTCAAAGTTCATTAATTAATACAATTCCATTATGGAAAAACCAAATTGTTATAGCACTTGGAATTACACATGCTAAATCAGCATTAGGAGCTCAAAAAGCAGTAACAGATTTAACAAATGAAATGCTTCAAAAGAATAGCGAAACATTAAAACAAGGAACAATTGAAATTGCAGAAGAAACTGAAAGAGCAATTATAGATGTTGAAACATTACAAAAAACAAATCAAGATATAATAGAAACATTAGATAAAGTTATCGAAATTCACCAAAATGGTAGAGTTAAGAGACAAGAAGCTGAAAAACAATTAGAGCAAATTGAAGGCGAATTAAAAGATAAATTACTTGAAATAAAAATGGATAATAAATAGGTATTTTATTTAATAAAATAAATAAGAAAGAAGCAGATTAAAATAATTATTCTAGCTTCTTTTTTTATATAAAAGTTAATATTTAGAATCTTTAATTATTCTGTCATTCTTAATCATGGTATATATAAAATGTTAAATATTTATAAAAATAATTTATTACTGAAACAAAGTTTGTGAATTTTTGTTGAATTTTGTTGAAAACCTTCTTTATTTATATTATAATATAAATGAGATATTATGTGCAATTGAAAGGAAGAAGAAAATGCATAATTTAATTAGGTTATATAATCAAAATAGAAGAAAGTTTTGGGTAATAATTATTACGATATTTGCTATAATTGTTATTGGCTGGAGATTAATCTATTATACTACAAATAGAAATACTAGTAGAGAAATAAGCCAAATACCACAAGTAGATACTAGTAATTTGAACTCAATAACATTGTCAAATGAAAAATCTGCTATAACAGGGAAAAGAACTACAATAGATCAAAGTGGAATAGAAACTATAGATCAATTTGTTTCTTTTTGCAATTCTGGAAATATACAAGAAGCATATAACTTACTTTCAAATGAATGTAAAGAACAATTATATAATGATTTAAGTAAATTTCAACAAGCATATTATATACATATTTTTGGAAACGGAAAAAGAAATACCATTATTGAGAATTGGAATGGAAATATATATAAAGTTGATTTTAATGAAGATGCTTTATCTACAGGACGATATACTGTAGACAATACTCTTCAAGATTATATTACTATAGTTAATGATGAAGAAGGAAATAAAAAATTAAATATAAATGGCTACATTGGAAGAACTATATATGACAAAACCAAAATCGAACAAAGTTTAGAATTAAAATTATTAAGAAAAGATGCATATATGGATTATGAAATTTATACTTTTGATGTTAAAAATAATTCTGGAGACACAACACTATTAGGTAGAGTTGATGATGTAGAAAATGTTAGCTATCTAGTAGATAAAAATGGACTAAAATATAATGCGTATGTGCATGAAATACCACAAACTTTACTTGAAGTATTGGGAAAACAGCAAAAAACAATCCAAATAAAATATTTTAGTGAATATAGTTCGTCACGTACAATCAAAAAATTAGTTTTTCCTAAAATTTATTTACACTACGAATCATATGCAAATTATGAAAATAAGAATAATTTTATGGGATATGCAAATATAACTTTTGAATTTTAAAGGAGGTGGACTTATTTATGGATGAAGACAACAATAGTAGAATAGGAAACACAGTTAATAATAGAACAAAACAAGTTGCAAAGATGATTTTAAAGAAAAGTATGAAGCCTTTATTGATAGTAATAGTAATTTTTTCTATAATTATTATTATTTTTTCAGCTGTAACATGGTTTTTAAAAAAACTTGATACTAAAGAAAATCCGAATGATCCCAAAAATGCGCCAGCAGCTGTAAGAAATTATATGAATGATACAACTATAGATGAAAACGGAAAAATAACGGCAGGAAAATCTATTCAAGAATTATGGGATGAAATGGTACAAACCGGAAATAGAGCAACAGCATATTTAAATTCGGCTGAAGAATTAGGTAGATTAATTTATGCAGCAAGGGCTCTTGAATATCCAGATACTAGAAGAGAGAATGTAGATGATCCAATTAAATGGAATGAATTAGATATCAATTCGAAAGAAATTCAAGGTATAGTTAAGTTTAAAAGAGCTTTAGCTGATGGTGAAAATATATTTATGACATATGTAAGTCCTACAGAGTTTCAAGAATTAGTTAGTAAATATGAAATTTCGGGTGATGAGAAAGATAGACAAGAAGCATTAAAGCACTTTACTATAGAAAAGGTATCAGCAAATTCTAATAATTCGATAGAAGGAAAAGTAGATTCATTAAGAGACGTAGTATTTATGGGAGATTCCATTTTATCAACATTTAATGAATTTAAAGGAAATGAACTAAAAAACCAAGAGGGCGCCATTCTTATGTATAAAAGTGGGTGTAATGCAAAATATTTTACAGGAAAAGGAACTGTAGATAATAGAGATTATAACACTATAGAAACAGCTGATGGACATTTTGATTGGGATGCTAATTTTCAAAAAGTTACAAATCCAAAAGGATTTTATTTAATGCTAGGACAAAATGCTCTTTTTAATGGTGACAGAATTGATGAGATAGATGAATTAGTGAAAAAAATAAGGAGTCACTATCCTAATCCACCAATATATATTAGTTCAGTATTACATTATATTGATAGTGATGGAAGTGCAAAGAGAGCAGCTACTGAAATGAATGAAGAACTAAAACAGTATTGTAATAGAAACAATAATGTATATTTTTCAGATATTTTAAGAGGTTATAATGATAATTTAGAACAATTAACAAAATCTGACAATGACCACCCTAATGCTAAAGGAGTACAAGTATTATTAGATAATGTAAAAGCAAATATAATTGGCTCATCATCTTCATTAGAAGAAATATTGAAATATGCTTGCTCTTGGGTAGGGAAAATTCCATATAAGTCATCTGTAACTGATAATGATCCAAATGGAGAAAGATGGATGGACTTAGCAGAAGGAAGAGGTTCGGATTGCTCACATTTTATTCACAAAGTTTTTGCACATTTTGGTATATTTGAAAATACTGATGATTTCTTTTCGAACAATGTACGTTCACAACATTGGGGACAAGGAAAGATTCCTGGAGGTGAGGAGATAGGAACTGATTTAAAGAAAGCATCACCAGGAGACGTAATATGGCAAGACTTTGGAGATGGATGGCATGTTCAAATATATTTAGGAGATCATAAAGTAGTAGAATGTACATCAGATAATAATTACGAGGGTGTTAGGATTACTAAAATTTCAGATAATCATAAGATAGATCAAATTGTACATTTAAAACAATTTCCAACAGATCCAACCGCATATTTTGATCCAGAAACAGGAATTTTACATGGTTCTAATTCTACATCAACCACAGCATCTAGTTCAAGTTCGTCTGTAGGTACAACATCAACTATGGGAACCAGTTCGAATTCTGGTTCTACAGGAGGAACTTCAATTGTTGCTTCAACACCTGAAGAGATAGCAAAAATGTCAAGAGCATATAATAACGACGTATTTAATGTTGATGAAAATAAATGGGTTGACCCTATGCTTAAAATGAATCCACCATATAATAATGGAAGTGAGAATAGAGAATATAGAGCTGTTCAATCAACATGTTTTGATGGAAAATACGCTGTTTCTGCTCAAAATAAAAATTATGGTGGTATAGACGCATCTAGTAATGGAGGTAGAATAATATGGTCAAATTTAGAAACAGGAGAAATAGACTATATTGTACAAACTTCTGAGGGTGGACATATGGGTGAAGGAATAACATATGATTCAGATCGTAATATGATTATATTTCACACAGGCGGGGGTGACTTGCTTCAAATAGATAATAATACTAAATCTATTTCAGGACATAGCAAAACAAGTGAATATCCTGGAATAATAACATATTTATCTACCACAAAACAACTTGTTGGAGTAACAGAAAGTGAATTTAAGTTTTTTAAATATGATGCTTCTAAAAATGAGTATGTAAAACAAAATAGTGTAAAGATAGACAATTTTCGTATAAATGAGTTATTTCAGGGAATTGGAAATGATGGACAATGTATTTATGTTTTTGACAGTAAGGTTGGTAATGATAACGGCAATAATAGAGTTTGGGTGTATAGTTTAGATGGAAAACTACAAGAAGAACATCCTTTAGGAAGTGGATTCCCTCGTGCTAAAGAAATAGAATCAGGTTTTGCAGATAATGAAGGAAATTTATGGATAGGTACTAATCATAGTTTAGTAAAAGTTTTAAACTACAAAGCAAACGGATCTAATTTAAATGCTGGAAATTCAAATACATCAAATATAGCCAATATGACATATCAAGTTAAAGTTGCAACATGGACTGAGATTACTGATGGGTTAGTATCAGATGACCCAGAAGTACCGGGATACCCTGAAAAAACTACATACAATATGACTACAACTGTAATTCCATATCAAGCAATAGTAAGTAAATATAGAATGCCATTTAATTATTTATGGACAATGTTAGTATATAGTAATGATAAAGATTATACATTTGATTTAGCAGATTTAGTAAAAGATAGTAAAATAGAAATAACAGTACATGATAATCTAAATGAAACAACAAACATAGTAACAGATACATATACAGATTATACTAAAATTAATGCAGAAGCAGATGTAAATATTAACTTTGAAAACGTGTATTATGTTAGAAATTATGTTGAAGACCCTATTACTAAAAAAACAAATATAGTAGATGAACCAAGAACTTCAGATGGAAGCACTACAAAACATGGTGTTGGAGATGGTCATGATTCAGTTGACTATACAGTAAAACATACTACAATAACTAAGACTAACACTCTTGATATTGCATTAACATTAGCAGATGCATGGTGTGCAAAATATGAAAAGAAATATACATATAATGAGCCTAAAGAATCTCCTCCAAGCAATAGTTCTACAACTCTCGATGATATACCTGAAGATCCATATACAAGAAATGGAGAGTTTGGATGTGAAGAAGCAAAAAATGAAATAACAGAGGATGCATTAAAACAAGCAGCTTATTCTGATAGAAGAAATTTAGAAGTAGTGGGATATGAAAATCAAGTTGCAACATATCAAACAACAAGAATACACAGAGTTAAAAATACATATACAAAAATTACTGCATCAAGTTATACTTCTGATGGCGGAACAAATATAGATAGGTCGACAGTATCAATTGCTTCAACCCCAAAAACAGGTTCGCTAAATCAAAATAATTATGTACCTTTGATTGAGCCTACAACACATAGAGATGGAAACAATCCATTGCAAGGATTTTGCCTTGTAGGCGATGATATGGTAGCATATGTTATACATCATTATTCAAGTAATACGTGTACACTATGTTTAGCAGATATAAATACAATGCAAATATATGATCAAATAGATGGATTTGAAGATCATGGAAACACAATAGCATATGATTCAGTAACTGGAGATATAATTTTCCCGGAAAGTAGAACAAAAATGGGACTTGTTACAGTTAATAAAACAACAAGAAAATTTGAAAATAAAAGAGCAATTAGCCCACCACTGCAATCAGGATTTCCATCTCAAATTGCATATAATGCAACACATGATTTAATTATAGCAGGTAGTCATGTATATACAAGACAAGCATTCTATTCAGGAGGAAGCCCAATTAAAGATTTAGAGTTTGAAAAATTAGGCAATCATCTTGATGCAGGAAGCACAAGTTATGGAAATCATGTATATTATTATTTTGCTGAAGGTTATGGTAATTCAAAAGGCTATTTTATAGTATGTGATTTGAACACAGGAAAACAGGTTGAAATAATACAAGATAATATGCCAAGAGAGGCTGAAGAAGCATCTTTTTCCAGTGACGGAACTTTATATACAGCTTATGCAGGAGGAGATGCGCCATTCCACAAAACAGACTATAATTATTTTATGGATAATAATATTGATAAATCGAATATTAGTGTTAATGGAAGTACAGCGGCTAATGAATTTGCAAGATACAATACAGGTGGAAAACATACTGAAAATCTATATTTTGAAAAAGTCTTTAACAGTCATTATAATGCAAGAAGCAACATATTAAGTGCAATAGGGTGGTTATATGATGCATTAGAACAAAATGAGGATACTGCTAATATGGTTGATATTACAAAGTATTTGATAGGAAGAGCAAAAGGTAATCCGGAGAATGAAGAAGAATTTTTAGCTGCTTTAGAAAAATTAGAAGTATATAATATGACTCAAGTAGGAACTGAAACAGGTGGATTGCTAAGTATTACTTCAACAACATTTACAAGAGAACAATTTATACAACTAGTACAAAGTTATTCAGCAGCAATAAGCAAAGGCTCAGGAACAAAAGATTTTAGAGATAATGCAGGTGTTGTATATGATGTTTGTACAAAAAATAATATTAACCCAGTACTTTGTGCAGCACAGGCATGGAAAGAACAAAATTGGGTATATCCTAAAGGAAATGCATCAAAAAATATACCACCATCAACATATAATTATTGGGGAATAGAGGTATATAATGGAATGCCATATGGACGATCATTTAATAGTATGGAAGAAGCAGTAGATCATTACTGTAAGCAAATAAATGAACGTTTAAAAGGAGAGCATGGAGCAGAAAAGTGGTCTAAAATATGTGCACAATATAACAATAAATTTACAGGTGGAATAAATAATTTATATGATGTTTTATCAAATTGGGCATGTGTAGATAATGCAGATTCAAATCATCCAGGACAGGCAAAGCATGCATCAGAATATGTTGATAGCGTAGTTAAGTGTGCTACTCAAATCTTTGGAGAAGGAGCATTAACAGCAAGTGGTGGCGGAGGAGACTTTTTAGCAGTAGCACAAAATATTTGGAAGAAAATATGTAATGGAAATTATAGTTATGGTGGTTCATCTATACCTTGTACAGGAAGCACGGTAGATTGTAGCTCTTATGTATCTTGGGTGCTTTATGAATATGGATATACAGACTTTAAAGGTGGACAGCATTGCACAAAACAATTCAAAAACACAAATTGGAATCAAAAATATGGATGGCAAGAAATAAATGTTGCTGCAGATGAAAACCCTTATAATAAACTTCAGCCAGGAGATTTATTTGTAAGAGATAATGGAAATAATGATGGACATATTACTTTGGTTGTTAGAAAGGAAAATGGAGCAATATATTGTTATGATTGTGGTAGTTCTGATAGTTGGAGAGGTAACACTAATGCAGAAGCTGTAGATAAATCATGGATGCTAACTGATAGCAAGAAACATAGGTCTGGAAAAATAATAAGAGTAACACCAAAACAATAGGAAGGAGTTCCAATGAAAGACAAAGAAAAAAGAATTATTTCTTTATTTATAATAATTATTTGTATTATTATTGTGTTAATAGTAGCTATACTTATATTTTTGAATAAAAATCAACAAGAAAAAGCAGTAGAAGAAAATGAAGGAAAGCAGGCTATTGGATTAGAAACGTTAAACAGAACAACAGATATAAGTATATATTCAACAGTTGATGAATGTTTAAAATCTTATTTAGCCATGACAAAAATTGAAGAAAAAGAAGTTTTAGTTTCATACTTAAATGAAGATTTTGTTGCTAATAAAAATATAAATAATGAAAATGTTTTGAATGTTATAAATAAATTCAAAGATTATGATTTGTATAGAACAATGCTTATGTACGAGAAGTATGATGTTGAAAATAGAATTTCTATATATTATGTTAAAGGAAAAATTGATGGGAATTATGTATTTTTTAAGGTAAGATTAGATGGTAATAATGAAACATTTGATATATACCCAATTGATGAAGAAAAATTTGATTCAGACATAAAGAATCAAGCAAATGAAAACAGCGAAAAGGGAATAACAAAGAAAACATATAATTTTTACAGAAATGCTTATTTAACTAATGAAGATATTTCAAGAGCGTATTATGTAGATTACATGAAATTAATGCTTACTGATCCAAAAGAAGCTTATGAAAGGCTAAATGAAGAATATAAGAAAGCTAAATTTGGAAGTATAGAGAATTTCAATAACTACATAAACAGTAATAAGAACACTATACAAATGATATATAATGTTGAAACAGCGGATTCATCAGAGTATAATAGTTTTTTAGAATATGATAATTATATACAAGAAAATTCTGAGTATAAGATGAAAAGCTATTCTGTAAATGAATACAACAATTATTATCAATATGTATGTGGTAATATAACAGGAAGTAATTTTATATTTAATGCTAATTACCCATTAGATTATGAGGTATATATGGACTCGTATACAGTAGATTTACCAGAGTTTATTGAAAAATATAATAAAGAGACTGATTCAAATAAAGCTCTAATGAATCTTGAAAAAGTAAAAGGAGCTCTAAATACAAAGGATTATGCTTACATTTATAAAAAGTTAGATGAAACATTTAAGAAAAATAATTTTCCAACACAACAATCTTTTGAAGAATTCATAAATAAAAATTTATTTAGTATCAACAAATTTGCATACAATAGTGTTGAAAAAAATGGAAATCTATATATAACGTCAGTATTGATAAGTGATGCAAAAGGTAAGCAAGCTGGGTTTAAGTCAATTACATTTATAGTAAAATTACAAGAAGGCACAGACTTTGTAATGTCATTTAGTATGAATTAAACATAAGAGATAGAAATATGAACATAAGTTTAAATTTCTATCTCTTTTTTTATTGAAAAAAATGTTGTATTTTGATAAAATACAAATCAGGAGGAAAGGCAAATGAACATAGAAAATGCAAAAAAAGAATTTGAAATATTTGTAAAACAATATGACTTAGAGAATAAAAAAATAAAAAGAAAATATGGACATTCATATAGAGTAATGAAAAATGCAGGAAGAATTGCAGAAAGTTTAAAACTTTCAAATGAAGAAATTGAACTTTCAAAATTGATTGGACTATTACATGATATAGGAAGATTTGAACAAGAAAGAATTTATAAAACATTTAAAGACCATGAAAGCATAGATCATGGAGATTTAGGTGTAGAAATACTAAAAAAAGACAATTATATAAGAAGATATATTGAAGAAGATAAATACGATAATATTATTTTAAAAGCAATTAAAAATCATAATAAGCTATACATTGAAGAAGGGTTAAATAAGCAAGAATTATTATTTTCAAAAATAATAAGAGATGCTGATAAGCTAGATATTTTCTACGAAGGTGTAGAAATGTTTTGGACTAATAAGGAAGAAATTGAAGAGGTAAATAAATCAAAATTATCTGATAAAGCAATAGAAACATTTAATAAAAATAATCTAATGGATAAAAAAAATATAATAACAGAAGCAGATGGAATACTAAATTTTATAGGCTTTATGTTTGATATCAACTTCAGATATGATTTTGAAATATTGAAAAAAGAAAACTACATAAATAAAATTTTAGATAAATTTGAATTTATAGATGAAGTTACATCAAATCAAATGAAAAATGCAAGAAAAATTGCAAATGAATATATAGAAAAACAGCTATAATGCTGTTTTTTATTGTAAATTAAAAATCGAATAATTCTCATAAAATAAAAGCAATTTTGGCGAGCGAACAAATACGGAGAGCGTAAATTATTTAAAGACAATAAAAATTTAATTACGTTCTTTTTTCTCCTAATTCAAAAATGTTGAAATTAGAATAAAACTTTAGTATAATAAATAAAAAAGTAAAAA